>JAEEGL012466952.1_pt1 | contig 83585 bp, 69 predicted proteins | sample 9134231 | NCBI WGS metagenome assembly JAEEGL01 (sample SAMN16246548, study PRJNA631951) | gut metagenome | biome: gut microbiome; feature: rumen; material: fiber-attached | host: Bos | place: Iran: Karaj | collected 2018-10
ATGAGAAGAGGATGAGCACGAGGGCCATGAGGATAAATCCTGTTACTGTGTTTTTGTCCATATAATTATTTTAACGATTTGACAATCTGAGAATTTGCCTTTGTTTTGAAGGTGCGAGTTAATCCTTTATGCAAGAATCGTAATCAAGTAACCTTCAAAGAAAGGCGGACTTATATATTATTATTGATTTCCCTGTTTATTTCCTCGATGTAGTTGAGCAGCTCGTCGCGTCCCTGACGCGTCTCGGAGGAGGTGACGAAGTGGGGTGGGAGGGGATCCCAATCCTCGGCGAGACGGTTGAGGTAGGCGTTGATGTTGGAGGTGAGGGCTTGCTTTGAGAGCTTGTCGGCCTTGGTGAAGACGATGCTGAAGGGTATCCCGCTCTCGCCAAGCCATTGCATGAAATCGAGGTCGATTTGCTGGGGCTCGTGGCGGCAGTCGATGAGCAGGAAGAGGTTTGTAAGGCATTCGCGCTGAAGGATATAGCTGGAGATCATCTGCTCGAGCTTCGCGCGTTCGGTTTTGCTGCGCTTGGCGAAGCCGTAGCCGGGGAGGTCAACGAGGTACCAGTCGTTGTTGATAACGAAGTGATTAATGAGCAGTGTCTTGCCCGGCGTGGCAGAGGTCTTCGCCAACTTCTTGTTGCCTGTGAGCATGTTGATGAGGCTCGACTTGCCGACATTGGAACGCCCGATGAAGGCGTACTCGGGGCGGTTGTGCTCCGGGCACTGGCTGATGAGCGCGCTACTCTTGATATAGTTGGCGTATTTGATGGTCATGAGCAGATGTTAGAAGTCGTAGTTGATGCCGAGGGACAGGAATTCCTGGAACATCCAGTGGGTTTCTCGTGCGCTGTCTTCTGTGAGGTTGCCCGCTTCGTCCTTCTTGAGGTTGTAGTATCGTGTGTCGTCGTAGCGGGGATAGAGGAAGAGCTTGGCGCTGAGGTACTTGTTGATGGTGAAGTTGAAGGTGTGCTCGTTCTCGATGAGGGTTGACTTGAAATTGGAGAACCAATAGAAGCGCGATGACCACTTGATGTCCTTCGTGATTTGGTAGTCGAAGGTGAACTGAATGTTAGGACCCCATGTGTGGCGGGCGTTGTGTCCGGGATTGAATCCGAAGGCTTGCTGTGCGATGCTGTCCACCTTGACATAGGTGATGACGTAGGAGAGCGGGGCGAGTTTCAACGTTCCTTTGAAGCGCTTTTTCTGGATGTTGTAGTCCATACCGATAGAGCTGCGGACGTACAACGGCGAGAGGAAGGTGGAGTTGACGTGTGTCGTGTTGCCCTTGTAGCCACGGTAGGGCTGCGATTGGAGCTGCAGCTGTGCGGCGTAGTTCCAATTTCCGATGGCCTTGATGCCAAGGTTGGAGGTGAAACGCAGCAGGTTGTCCGTTGGACGGAACTTGGGTACGCTATTTTCCGTCGTCTGGAAACCCAGTCGTGCTTCGAACTTGTTGTTTAACTGCACTTTGCGTTTGTTGTCGAAGTTGGCTTCAATGTTGAGCAGGGCGAGCATGGCATAGCTGTTGAGTCCGCCTTTGTACCAGTTCTTGGAGAGGTATGTCTGCGTGAACTGCAGTCCTCCGTTGCCTTTGAACGCCCAGAAATTGGGCCGTTTGACTTCGGGTTCGACGGCTTCGACTTCCACGTCGGGCAGTTCCTCAGCGATTTTCTCGGCGAGTTTCTGTTCTTCAACGATGGGCTTTGTGACTTCGGCTCTGATGCCTCCACTCTCGTCTAATTCAGCTTGTGTGGTTGTGAAGAGCTGCGGGTAGTGGGCATAGGCTTTCGACAACTGAGTGTTTGAGGCCTCGCTGAGCAACAGTTGGTGGTCAGTGGTTGTGCCGAGCGATGGCAGCGATGAGGGGGCGGCTGTGGATGACGGCTGCGACATCTGCTGGGCTAAAGCGCTGGTAAAGAGCGTGCCGGGTCCCATCAGACGGAACAGGAAGGGGTTGGGTTGCGACTGCGTAGAGGTTGAACTCTGGCGCTGCAGGAGTGCGCTGAGCGAATCGCTGTAGTTCTGGATGATGGAGTCGGGGGCATTGAGCTTCGAAGGAAGCGTCCGTGCGACTGTCATGCTGCCGGATGACAAGGCCAGCAACGAGATTATCAGAAGGGATGAATGACGCATAGTGAATGAATTTTGATGATTTTGGCGACAAAGTTACAAAAATCTTGCGAAACAACGTTCATTTTTGCCTCTCAAAGCCTCTTTTTTAATAAATAAGGTGTAGTTTTTTGATGATTCTTGATGAAGAATGGCAGTTTTTGTGTACTTTTGTGGCATGAAACTGGTAGTTGACAGTGGCTCCACGAAAGCCACATGGATTTGGATGCGCCAGGGTAAGGACGATGTCAAGGTGGATTCCGTTGGCATCAACCCCGTGCGCGACGACAAAGAGACGATCGAACGCATCGTAGAGGGCGTGGCGGCGACGCTGGGCTGCTATGAGGCGGTGGTGCCTATGGGCGAACCGATGGGTGCTGCTGCAAGTGGCGAGCTGCAAGTTTTCTTCTACGGTGCAGGTTGTGTGGCTCCTTACACGGAGGTGGTGAGGGACGTGCTCGAGCGCGTTTTCAAGGGCGCTCAGGTGTGTGTCGAGAGCGATTTGCTTGGGGCTGCACGTGCGCTGTTTGGCGTTAAAGAAGGCATTGCATGCATCCTCGGAACTGGCTCGAACTCATGCTACTATGACGGCGAAAAGATTGTTGGCAATGTGTCACCACTGGGCTGGATTCTGGGCGACGAAGGCAGTGGGGCTGTGTTGGGTCGGACGCTGGTCGGCGATCTGCTGAAAGGGCAGCTTGGTGAGGATCTGAAAGAGGCATTCTTCGAGCGCTTCCAGTTGACGCAGACGGACATCATCGACCGCGTCTATCGCCAGCCATTGGCGAACCGTTTCCTGGCCTCGCTGGTGCCTTTCCTTGTCGAGCATCGCGAGGATGCAGGCATTCATGCGCTGCTCGTTTCAGCTTTCCGTTCGTTCTTCCGTCGTAATGTAGCTGCTTATAATCGTTCAGACCTCCCCGTCAGCTTCGTCGGAGGCATTGCTGGACAGTTTGAATGCGAATTGAGAGAAGCGGCTGAATCAGAGGGATTTAATGTCGGAGAGATTGAAAGGCAACCCATCGTCGGAATGGTCGCTTATCATCGTTGAAACGGCGTTCCTTGATGGCGTGAATTGCAAAGTGGAGTTGGCAAAACGCCGCTGTTTCGATTGCGCTTTCTTACGATTTGATAGTGGAAAAGCTTAGAAAAGCACGAAAATATGTTGTAGAACATGTTTTTAGGAGAACAACGAATCGCTTTTGGCCTTACCTTTGTAGCCGTTATCCTGAAATAAACAATCTTTTTACCTTAAACGGACTAATACCTAAAGACTGAAGCAACAGGGTCGCTGCGAAGCGGCCCTTTTGTTGTGTTTTGATGTGAGGGAAAAATTTCCCTGTCATCGATTGTACGGAAGGGCAAGATGATGGTCAAGCCTTGTGCCGTGATGAAAATCGTTTCGATTTTGGGTTTATTTGCGTCGTTTTCTTGGCTTTTTCGATGAAAATATGTAATTTTGTGCCGAATTTTTAATGCGTACGTGCTCACCTCTTATTTTTCTACTGCATCATGAAACAGGGTTTTGACAACGAGAAATACCTCCGCATCCAGTCGGAGCACATCAAAGAACGCATCGCTCAGTTCGGCGACAAACTCTACATGGAGTTCGGCGGCAAGCTGTATGACGACTACCATGCCTCGCGCGTACTGCCTGGTTTCCAGCCCGATTCGAAGTTGAAGATGCTGATGCAGCTGAAGGATGACGTGGAGATCCTCATCGTCATCTCGGCCGAGGACATCGAGCGCAACAAGGTTCGCGGCGACCTGGGCATCCCCTACACCGAGGACGTGCTGCGTCTGCGTAATGTGTTCACGGAACGCGGCCTGCTGGTGTCGTCGGTGGTCATCACTCATTTCAACGGTCAGGCCTCGGCAGTGGCTTTCCGCGAGCAGCTGGAGCGCCTCGGGCGTGTGCGCGTGTACTACCATTATTTGATTGAGGGCTACCCGACGAATGTCGAGCTGATCGATTCGGAGGACGGCTTCGGCAAGAACGATTTCGTGGAGACCTCGCGACCGCTGGTGGTCGTTACGGCTCCTGGTCCCGGCAGCGGCAAGATGGCCGTGTGTCTGAGCCAGTTGTGGGGCGAGAACCGCCGCGGCGTGAAGGCGGGCTATGCCAAGTTCGAGACCTTCCCCATCTGGTCCATTCCCCTGAAACACCCTGTGAACGTGGCTTACGAGGCCGCCACAGCCGACCTCAACGACGTGAACATGATCGACCATTTTCACCTCGAAGCCTACGGCAAGACGACGGTCAATTACAACCGCGACATCGAGATTTTCCCTGTCCTGAACGCTATATTCGAGGGCATTTACGGCGAAAGTCCCTACAAATCGCCCACGGATATGGGTGTGAACATGGCTGGATTCTGCATTTCGGACGACGAAGTGTGCTGCGAAGCCTCGAAACAGGAGATTATCCGGCGCTATTATGCTGCGCTGGGCGAGATGCTGGATGGCAAGAAAGGCAACGAGGAGGTGAACAAAATCGCGTTGCTGATGAAGCAGATGAAGCTCACAACTGCCTCACGTCCAACGACAGTAGCCGCCTACGAACGCCGCTTGCAGAGCGGTACGCCCTCGGCGGCCATAGAGCTGGAGGACGGCACCATCATCACGGCTGATACCTCTGACTTGTTGGGTCCATGTGCGGCACTTTTGCTCAATGCGACGAAGTATTTGGCGGGCATAGACCATAGTTTGAAGCTGATTCCGCAGGATATGATCGTGCCTATTCAGCGCATGAAAACGTCGATGCTGCACGGAAACAACCCACGTTTGCACACCGATGAGGTGCTCATTGCTCTCGCTGTGCTCTCCCAACACGACGATAATTGTCGCCGTGCGCTCGACACATTACCCCAGTTGGATGGCTGTCAGGTTCACGCCACCGTGATGCTCGGAGAGGTTGACCGCAAGATTTTCAAGAAGTTAGGTTGTGGGTTAACGTGTGACCCTGTGAGGAAGGTGTAGGGATATAGTCGCTGCAGCGTGTTCGTTGCAGCGTTGCAGTGTTACAGTGTTACAGCGTTACAGTTCTCAAACACGTTTTCGATTCCTAAAAAAGACTTCTATATTTATATATATATTATATATATAATATATATATAAATATAGATTTGATTTTTGACCCTATCACTATTGTTTTTACAACTGTAACGCTGTAACGCTGTAACGGGGTTGTGTGTTGCAAGCGCCGTTCGGAATGAAATTTTGCAATTTTTTCGTGCAATCATTCGAAAACCGCAATCTCAATGTTGTATCTTTGCAGCGTCTAAGGGAAAGGCGTGCGCAAGGCCCTTGGGTACAGCAATAGCCGCAAGGCTCTGCTCGATCATGTTGACGAGGAGGACAAGGGGGTAACGAAACGTGACACCCTTGGCGGCAAGCAGCAGCTCATCGTCATCAACGAGAGCGGCCACGGCGCATCCCACGAGTGCTCGCAGTCGCGAATGCGAATAGTCGTAGGAGCCGTCACGAATAGACGTAGGAGCCTTCACGAATAGACGTAGGAGCCTTCACGAATAGACGAAAAAGCCCGGGCGAAGGGGCGCCCAGGCTTGCTAAGAAAAGCGTTCTTTGAAATGTTGGGAATTACTTGGTCATGAGCATGAACGTAGTGGAATTACTTGGTCATGTAGATGTCCAGCGTGCCTCCGCGCATGATGTCCTCGTGGTTGAGGATGAGTGCGCCTTCCTCGCCGCGATGGGGGTTGGAGAGGTTTTGGCGCTGCAGGGGCTTTCCGTTCAAGAGGGCGCGCTTGACGTAGAAGGCTTTCTCCGAGAGGCCGTGGGTGCGGATGGTGAAGGTCTTGCCACCACCGACTTGCAGCGTGGCTTCCTTGACCAGCGGAGAGCCGAGGACATAGCGTCCGCCACAGGGCTCCACCTGGTAGAAGCCGAGTGCCGAGAGGATGTACCAAGCCGACATCTGGCCTACGTCCTCGTTGCCGCAGAGGCCTGCGGGCTGGTCGGTGTAGAGCTCGCGCTGGATCTGATGGACGAGCTTGGCGGTCTTGCGCGGCTGACCCATGAGGGCGTACATATAGACGATGTGGTGCGAGGGCTCGTTGCCGTGGGCATATTGTCCGATGAGGCCGCTGATGTCGGGCTGTGCTTCTTCGTTCAATTGGCTGTCGGCGATGAAGAGGCTGTCGAGGCGACGCACGGCGATGTCGCGACCTCCGAGCAGCTGCATGAGCCCTTCGACATCGTGAGGCACAAGCCATAGGTACTGCCATGCATTGCCTTCGGTGAAGGGACGCGTCTGGTGGTTGGGATTGAAGCCTTCGAGACCCTCAAATGTGCCGTCGGAGTTCTTGCCGCGGAAGAAGCCTACGCGCTTGTCGTAGAGCTGGGGATAGCTGTGGCAGCGGCGGTCGAGGAAGTCGATGGCCTTGCTGAGCTCCTCGTCCTTGTGGTTCTTGAGATAAGCCTTGCCCGCCTGCACGGCAGCCCAGTCGGCCAGCATGTATTCTAAGGTACGCGAAACGCCTTCGCCATGGTGGTCGTTGGCAACGTAGCCGTAGCGCTTCATGTCGTCCAATCCGCGCTCGTCCATGAGCAGGCTCGCCGTCATGGCTTTCACGGCTTCGAGGGAGTCCTTGACATAGCCCTTGAGCAGGGCGTCGGCGAGGATGGGCACGGCAGGACAGCCGACCATGCAGTCCGTCTCCTGCGACATCAGGTGCCACACGGGCAGCTTGCCTTGCTCGCGGAAGATGCGGAGGTAGGTGGTGGCGATGCTGGGCATCATCTCAGGCAGGATGATGGTGGAGAGGGGAGCGGCAGCGCGGTAGGTGTCCCAGAGGGAGAGGGTGGTGACATAGCGGGGGTGCTCATCGAAGGGCGTAGGTGCGATGGACGGCCAGGGACGGTCGCTGCGATAGACGCGGTTGTCTGCGCCGCGCCAGTCGCCGTTGGCATCGTCCCACAACTGTGGAGCCACCATGAAGTGGTACATGGCGGTGTAGAAGATGCGGCGGTCGCGGTCGTTGGCGAAGGTAGCGTTGATGTGTCCGAGATAAATGTTCCACTTATTATCGGCCATCTTACGTGTCTCGTCGAAAGTGGCGGCAGCAGGCAACATGTTGTGCAGGGCGTTGGACTCCGAGACGGGGCTGAGGGCGACGGTCACGATGAGCGGTTCGTCCGAAGGTTCGAAACTCAGGCGATAGTAGTGCTGGGCGGGATTGTCAACAGCCTTCACAGGGCGTGAGAAGCGCATACCGAAGTAGCAATGCTGATCATAGGCCCAGCCGTGGCTGTTGCGGAAGCCCACGCAGAGGCGGTCGCCAAGCATGTTGAGGTCGGAATGTAGCACTTGGTCGCTGACGGCATCCTTGAGATTGACGATGAGGTCGTTGACCTTTGCACCTTTCGGGAAGGTGATGCGGTACATGGCGTTGCGGGCTGCGGCCGTTACTTCGGTACGTATGAACTTGCTGGCATCGGCGGCTTTCTTGTCGGTGCCTAAGAGTACGCTGTAGTAGCCCGGTCGCACCTCTTCATTCTCGTGGCAGTAGGTTGTGGCCACTCCCTCGCGTGAGTAGGCGACATTGCCTGTGACTGGCTGGATGGTTACGTCGCCGAGGTCTGAGCAGCCCGTGCCGCTGAGGTGGAGCTGTCCGAAGCCGATGATTTTCTTGCCCGTCTCATGGTAGCCTGAGCACCAGTCCCAACCTTCTTCAAGCTGTGTGGGGCCTGCGTTGATCATGCCGAAGGGCACGTTGGCGCCGACGAAGACGTGGCCGTGGTCGCCCGAACCGATGCGGGGATCGACATACTGGGTGAGGGAGGAGGTAGTTTCTTGTGCGGATAGTGCGGCTGTGACACTAAGGAAAAGGATAGTTAAAAGATTCTTCTTCATAGAATTCAATAGATATTAGTGATGTTAGCGTTCTTGTAGTAATGACTCAGGATCTGCTCATAGGTGTAGCCCTGTTCGCCCATGACGGCGGCGCCGATCTGGCACATGCCCACGCCGTGGCCCCATCCCTTGCCGTGGAGGATGAAGCGAGCCGGCACGCCGTCGGCGTCGATGTCCTGTCGTTCGACGGTGAAGTTGGCGCTCTTGAGGTGGGATTCGCTCAGTGCTGAGCGTATCTCGAGTTCCTTGCCGATGGTGAAGGTGCGTTCCGAGCCGGTGATTTTCAATCGTATGATATGTCCTCCAGGGCCGCGTTCGAGTGGCTCTAATCCGATGATGCTGCCCAGGTCCATCTTCAGGTGGCGTGTGATGTAGGCCTGTGCCATCTCCTGAGTGAGCACCACCTGCCACTCGTAGAAGTCGTGCGTCTCGCAGTCGTAGTCGTTGAGCACTTGATGCAGCACACGTTCGTCGGAGGTGTTGCAGAACGGATCTTCCACGCTCTCGAGATACGGATGGTGCTCGTTCTCCCAGCACGTCTCGAAGGTCTCTGTGCGTCCTCCGCAGCACTTGGAGAAACGTGCGTCGCAGACCTTCCCGTCGTAGGTGAGGATTTGTCCGCGAGTGGCAGCGACCGCTGCGTGCACCTCGGGTCGTGACGCTCGTGTGATGCCCTGGTATCGCTGGCAATGGTCGTCGGCGCAGACGTCGAATATGGTATGATCCTCGCGGTCGTGCCAACGGATGAGCTCGTTGTCGGTCTTTGTGAACGAGAAGAAGTTGTTGCCGCCCTGAGCCATCTTCTGCCGCTTCTCCATCTGTGCAAAGAGCCAGCTGCGACTGATGACCGCCGAGGCTTTGAGGAACTCCAGTGAACATGTCGCCTTCATCTCGCTACTGATGACGCTCTCGAGGTAGCGTTCAATGTCTATGTCGTTGATACATACTATGTTTTCCTCATCGACGACCAAACGCAGTGTGCCAAGGAATGTCTGACGTTCGCGACGCTCCCAGTGGAAATCTTTGCCTATAACTACGTCTTCCAAGGTGAAACTCGACGCTTCGTCGGCAGGACGGAACGTGAGCTGGCGATACACCTGTCCGTTCCACAGCAAACCGCCATCGCTGTAGGTCACTTCCTGTTCGCCGGAGTGCGTATTGCCCTTGGCGGAGAATTCGCCGTTGAGACGGAAGCGTATGGACTGAGCGGAGAGGAGGCCGACCGACAACGACTCACTCCCTGCCATCCCTGAGAGGGAGGAAGCAGAATGTTGAGGAAGCGGTCTATGATGAGTGTTATTGGCATCCACTCCCTCACTCACATGTGGGGCAGGAGGCGTGTCTATGGGCTTATCTGTCACTTCCTCGATAATTGGCTTCAACTCCTCCTTGGTCATGGTCACTTCCCTAAGTATCTCCACAGCCCACACGGGTGTGATCTTGTGGAAATCCTCTTCGTTCGGCAGGATGATGAGACCTCCCATGTCGAGGGCTCCTGGGCTGACCATGAGCGTTCCGTCGAGGTAGCAATCAGGCCTGTGCTTCTTTCTTGGGAACACGAGCGTGACGATCTCGTCGCTTCGGCTCTCGTTGCCCGCCTGTCGCCAGCAGATGACGTTCATGCGGGGCTCGTTCTCGCCTTCGGGGATGGGCAGTGCGCGATAGAGGCGCTGGCAGAGCAGGCTGTCCGTCTCCTGCGGCATCGAGCGTATGACAAAGACGGGGCACACGTAGTTCTTGAGCAGGAACAGCCCGCAGCGCTGGCTCGTGTTGCCCGCATCGGCCATCTCCTGCGTCTCGCCGCCTGTCAGCGGGTATAGCTTTTCGAGTTGATTCTCATAGAGTTCCCAGTCGCGTTCGATGGGCACTATGCCACGTGAACCTGCTTGCAGATGCATGTGGTCAGGACACGAAGCACCGCAGACAGGACCGTTGTAGAAGACGATGTGGTGGGGCAATGTCCATGCCATGTGGCGCATCGTGCCGAAGTGCTCCCAGATGGCTTGCGGCTTGTGGCGACGTGTGGGAATCGTGAAGTGATGCGGTAGGATGGGGAAGGGGTTGACGAGGACTTGGTAGTGGCGCTCGATCATCAGGGAGTGCTGCTCCTTGGGACGGTTCTCGTCGCACAGGAAACAGGGTCGTGCCTCGATGGCTGCCTTGTCAATGCTGGCGGCTGTCGAGACGATGCGAGCGGGGTTCCATTGGGCCGTGAGGGAGATGTCGGGGAGTGGCGCTTTTCCGTCAGTAGAACTGGCGGGCACGCTCAGGGGTAGCGCCTTTTGCTGCACGTGGGCATTGAGATCGTCGTAGCGCTGGCGTGCTGTTGTCCATGCTTGCAGTTCTTGCTCGAAGAAGGCATCCACCTCTTCCTCAGTCACTTCGCGACGCCATTTGCGATTCAGCGCCTGTCGTGCGAGAATCTCAGTCGTGCGCAGCTGATCCTTGTAGAGATTGTTCTTGTTGACCTTCTCGGTGGACAAGGCAGCATCGCTGTTGCCCTCCCAACGGCGGCAGAGATAGAGCTCGTCGAAGATGCGACCGATGCGATAGCGGCGTCCAATCATCAATCCCAAGGCGTAGTCCTCGCCGTAGCTGGTGTTGGGAATCTGTATCTTGCGTAAGACAGGCGTGTAGAATGCTCTCGGCGCTCCCAAGCCGTTGATGCGCAGGGCATTGTTGCGTCCGTTCTGAGGCGTCCATTCGCGATGGTCGATGATTCCAGGAGGCAGGGTGTTCAGTTGGAAATCCGTCATGCGATAGGATCCGATGACCATCGCAGCCCTCTGTTCGCGGAAGGCATCTACGATGCGTTGCAAGGTGTCCTTGCCGCTGTACAGGTCATCGCTGTCTAACTGCACCACGAAGCGTCCACACTCAGCGTGGTGCACGGCCAGGTTCCAACAGCCGCCAATGCCTAAGTCGTCGCGCGAGGGAATGAGATGAATGAGGGAGGCTCCCCCTACGGCCCCCGAGGGGGCTTCTATACCCTTGATGTCTGCTCTTGGAAGTGCCGTAGCCCCCTCGGGGGCTGAATGGGGGGCTTTGCATTGTTCTATGACTTCGCTGGTTCCGTCATCGCTGTGATTATCAACCACAATCAGATTGAACGGGAACGTGGTTTTCTGCTTCAGCACGCTGCGGATGGCATCCTCGATGGTGCGTACACGGTTGCGGACAGGGATGACGACGGTGGCCTCGACGGGAAACTCCTCCTCCTCGAACTTGATCTCGTCGAACTCGTCTGGCGCCAGCAACGCACCGATCTCTTTCAGGTGTCGCGTACACGCGCGTTCCATCTCTATCTGACGCGCACGATTGCGAGGATCGACATAGTCAAACTGCTTCTGCCCTGAGAGACGCGTATCTGTTTCGACTTCAGTATATAAAGGCTCGCTAATGTGCACGGGCAGCATCCTTCGCGAGAGGAACAGCCGCAGGTCATACAGCCCTGCAAACTGGTATTCTCGCAAACGCTCCAGGGCGAAGTAAGCCTGCACATCCTCTGTGCGCAGCAGTAGCACGGAGCCAAAGTCGAAATCGTCGCGCACACTGCCCAGTTGATAATCAATGAGCGGTCGTGGTACAATCTCGCCTGAGGGCAGTTGCTGCCGATGGTCGGCATACACCATCGAAGCGCCTGTGTCTTCAGCCACGCTGACGAGGCGCGTCAGGGCGTGATAGCCCAGCTGAAGGTCGAAGCATTTGGTATAGAGCAAAATATAAGGGGTAGAGACACCTTCGCTCATCCGTCGCAGCGATTTCGTCTGGAACGGCGTCTCGATGAGCTGTATGTCGGCCACGTTGGCGTCAGCGCGTAGGGTTTCTATCGTCAATTGCCCCTCTTTTTCATCGGCAAATGGAAGAAAACAGCTTATTTTAGGCATAGAATGCAAGATTTTCTTAAAATTTGCCACAAAGATACACATAATTTCAGCTTTTCGTACTATCTTTGCACCAAAATCATCAAACTTTTTTTAAACTAACGACATTTTCATCATGAAGAAACTTCTAACACTGGTTGCAGCGGCAGTTTTGTCGCTCTCGGCAAATGCCCAGTCGCTCTCTGTCACCAACAATGATTGGCACTGGGAAAAAGGAACAATTGTCATTAACACCCCTCAGCGCGATGCCGGCCAAACCGATGTCCTGCAGCTCACGGCTCCCAAGCTCGAGACCGTGCGCGTAGCCTTCGTGGGATTGGGCATGCGTGGCCCTGGAGCTGTCGCCCGTTGGACATATATCCCTGGCGTTCAGATCGTAGCCCTCTGCGACTATGAAGAAGCACGTGCAGAGGCCTGTCAGAAATACCTGCGCGATGCCGGCCTTCCCCCTGCTGCTATCTACAGCGGCGAGAACGGCTATGTAGAACTATGCCAACGTCCTGACATCGACATCGTTTACGTGGCTACCGACTGGGATCACCACTTCCCCGTTGCCAAGTGTGCCCTCGAGAACGGCAAGCACACCGCCATCGAAGTGCCGTCGGCCATGAACCTCGCTCAGTGCTGGGAACTCATCAACCTCAGCGAGAAGACGCGCAAGCATTGCATGATCCTTGAGAACTGCTGCTACGACTGGTATGAGCTCAACGCTATGAACATGGCGCAGCACGGCGTTTTCGGCGAGATCCTGCGTGGCGAAGGTGCCTACATCCACAACCTCGACGACTTCTGGGACTACTACTGGAAGAATCCCAACGGCAGCGATCCTGACAAGCTCGGATGGCGCATGAAGTACAACATGGAGAATCGTGGCGACGTCTATGCTACCCACGGCCTCGGTCCTGTGGCACTCACGATGAACATCCACCGCGGCGACCGCTTCACCACGCTCGTTGCTATGGACACCAAGGCTGTTCATGGCCCTGACTACGTCGAAGCCAAGACGGGCAAGCGCCCTGCCAACTATCGTAATGGCGACCAGACAACCACCCTCATGCGTACTGCCGAGGGCAAGGTCGTCGAGATCCAGCACAACGTCATGAATCCCCAGCCCTACAACCGTCTGTTCAAGCTCACCGGCACCAAGGGCTATGCCACCAAGTACCCTGAGCAGCACTTCGCTCTCGACAAGAGCCAGCTTAGTGCCAGCGGCGTTGCACCTAAGGTGGACGATCTCTCGAGCCACGGCTTCCTGCCCAAGGCTGAACACGACGCACTCGTGGCCAAGTACACGCATCCCATCATCAAGAAGTATGGCGAGATGGCACAGAAGGTCGGCGGCCACGGAGGCATGGACTTCTTCATGGATGCTCGTCTCGTGTACTGTCTGCAGAACGGTCTGCCCCTCGACATGGACGTTTACGACCTCGCCGAATGGTGCTGCCTGGCAGAACTCGGAACGCTCTCGATGGACAACAACTGCGCCAGCGTAGCCTTCCCCGACTTCACACGCGGAGCATGGAACAAGGTACAGGGATTCCAGTTCGCTTGGGCTACCCCTGAAGCCGAAGCTGCTGCCGAAGCTGCTGCACAAGCCAGCACACAGGCTCAGAAAGACCTTTGCGCCAAGAAGAAACTCTGGGACAAGTACGACAAGGACAAGATCAAGAAGGCCAAGAAGAACCAGCCGAAGAAACGCTAACTTCTCCTTCAACGGTAACAACAAAAGACAAAAGGGTGAACGGAATGTTCACCGTCGGGGGATGCCAACCAAAGGCATCCCCTTTTGGAATCGCTCATCATCAAACACAACAGACATGAACAAGAAACAGACTATTCTGACCGCTTTAGCCTTTCTGCTATGCACGATGGTTGCGAAGGCGCAGTACCAACAGGTAAACGACATTTCCTATCGAGAATCGTCGGATGCTTATGCCCAGGAACGTTGCAAGCTCGATGTCTATTACCCCACAGATGTGAAGGATGCACCCGTGGTGGTGTGGTTTCACGGCGGAGGCATTGAAGCGGGCAACAAGCACATCGACCGCGAACTACGGAACTGCGGGCTCGTCGTTGTCGCCGCCAACTACCGTCTGCTGCCCAAGGCCAATATCGACGATATCCTCGACGACGCAGCAGCTGCCGTAGCCTGGACCTACAAGAACATCGGGCAATACGGCGGCAGCCGACGCAAGATCTTCGTGGCAGGTCACTCGGCAGGCGGTTACCTCTTAGACATGATTGGCTTGAACAAGAAATGGCTTGCCAAGTACGGCGTTGATGCCGACTCGCTTGCTGCCCTTGTGCCCTTCAGCGGTCAGTGCATCACCCACTACAACATTCGTAAGCAGCAAGGCATTCCTCCCCTGCAGGCCACCATCGACCAGTATGCCCCGCTCACTTACGTGCGTCCTGATGCTCCGCCCATCGTCATCATCTCCGGCGACCGCGAACTCGAGCTCTACGGACGCTACGAGGAGCAGGCTTACTTCTGGCGTATGCTGAAACTCGTGGGACACAAAGATGTCACGCTCTACGAAATCCAGGGCTACGACCACGGCGCTATGGCGCAGCCCGCCTACCACATCTTGAAGCAGCACATCAAACGGATTGCAGGAAAGAAATAAGCCAAAAGCACGCTGTTGGTGAGGCGGTTTTTGTTAAGTTTGGTGAATAGATGCGAGTTTTCGAGAAAAAATAGTGCGTGAAACATGATTTGGCACTATCTTTGCTGCCAATTTAAGGAATAATCATTCATCAACACCAAGATCTATACAAACAATGAACAACTACTTTGAAACACAAGGCCACTACGATCGTGGCAATTACGCCAATTCGTCTTACCCGTCGGCCAGCGGTGCCCTCACCTTCTCTGGCGTGATGACTCGCGTCTATCTGTGGATGACGGCAGCACTCATGCTCACGGCAGGTGCAGCGCTCATCACCGCCTCTTCTCCCACCCTGCTCAACATTATCTTTGGCAACCAAGCCATCGTGTGGATCCTCTTTGGCGGCGAACTGGCGTTGGTAATGGGTATCTCATGGGGCATCAACCGCCTGTCGCCCACGATGGCTACGGCGCTCTTCCTGCTCTATTCGGTGGTCAATGGCGTTACGCTTTCTTCCATCTTCTTTGCTTACAGCCTCGGCTCTATCACTCAGGCGTTTGCTGCCTCTGCGTTGACCTTTGGAGCCATGAGCGTCTTAGGCTTCACGATCAAGCGCGACCTGTCGGGCTTGGGAGGCATTCTGATGATGGCGCTCATCGGACTTATCATTGCCAGTGTTGTCAACATCTTCTGGAGCAACTCCGTGCTTGATGCCATCGTCACTTACGTCGGTGTCTTCCTCTTCGTTGGCATCACAGCTTACGACACGCAGCGCATCAAGCAGATGTCCGAGATTGCCGAGACGTCGGGCGATGCTGCAGCACCTCGTCGTGTTGCCATTCTCGGTGCTCTCTCCCTTTACCTCGACTTCATCAATCTCTTCCTCTACATCCTCCGCCTCTTCGGTCGTGGCAGAGATTGAGCACGCCACCATCTGAAACAAGAATACCCGTCAACTCCTATGAGCTGGCGGGTATTTTTTTGTATCAGACGGTTCTGCGTTTGGCTGCTTCCAAGGTGTTCTGCATCAGCATGCAGATGGTCATGGGACCTACGCCGCCAGGCACAGGAGTGATGAGCGAGCATTGGGGAGCTACGGCGTCGAAGTCCACATCGCCCTGCAGACGCCAGCCTCGTGCACGAGAAGAATCAGGGACGCGGGTGGTGCCTACGTCGATGATGACAGCGCCCGGCTTTACCATATCGGCTTTCACGAAGGCTGGTTGACCGATAGCAGCGATGATGATGTCGGCCTGTCGGCACTCTTCTTTCAACGTCTTGGAACGGGAGTGGCAGACGGTGACGGTGGCATCAACGCCCTTTTGGATCATCAGCTGAGCCATAGGCTTGCCTACGATGTTCGAGCGTCCAAGGATGACACATTTCTTACCTGAGGTCTCAACGTTATAGCGTCGAAGCAGTTCAAGGATGCCTTTGGGCGTGGCGCTGATGAAGGCGGGAAGACCGATGGCCATACGACCTACGTTGATGGGATGGAATCCATCGACGTCCTTGCGGTAGTCAATGGCTTCGATGACCTTCTGTTCATCGATATGGCGCGGCAGGGGTAGCTGAACGATGAAGCCGTCGATGTCGGCATTGGCGTTGAGCTTCCCGACCTCGGCTAACAGCGCTTCCTCGCTCAAGTCGTCCTCAAAACGAAGCAGGGTGCTGCGGAAACCGCACTCTTCGCACGCGCGTACCTTATTATTTACGTATGTCTCTGAGCCGCCGTCGTGACCTACGAGGATGGCTGCCAGATGAGGACGCTTGCCGCCCGCAGCAACGATGCGCTCCACCTCCTGCTTGATCTCGGCTTTAATGGTGGCGGCTGTGGCTTTTCCGTCGATTAACGTCATGATAGTTTAATGTTTAATGGTTAAAGATTATCTTCTGGGCATTTTCGCCATCATGTGAGCCATCTTAGGATCGGTGACCATCTTCATCATCTTGCGTGTCTGGTCGAACTGCTTGATGAGGCGGTTGACGGCCTGAATGTCTGTGCCCGAGCCTTTGGCGATGCGCTGGCGGCGGCTGGTGTTGAGGCATTCGGGATGAGTGCGCTCCTTGGGTGTCATCGAGAGGATGATGGCTTCAATGCTCTTGAAGGCGTCGTCGTCGATGTCGATGTCCTTCAAGGCTTTGCCCACGCCTGGAATCATCGACGCGAGATCCTTGATGTTACCCATCTTCTTGATCTGCTGGATCTGTGCATAGAAGTCGTTGAAGTCGAACTGGTTCTTGCGGATCTTCTTCTCCAGACGCCGTGCCTCTTCTTCGTCGTACTGCTCCTGAGCGCGTTCCACGAGGCTGACGATGTCGCCCATGCCGAGGATGCGGTCGGCCATACGTGCCGGGTGGAACGGGTCGATGGCTTCCATCTTCTCGCCTGTGCCCACGAACTTAATGGGCTTATCCACCACGGTGCGAATGCTCAGGGCAGCACCGCCGCGAGTGTCACCGTCGAGCTTCGTGAGCACTACGCCTGTGTAGTCGAGGCGTTCGTTGAACTCCTTGGCGGTGTTCACGGCGTCCTGACCCGTCATAGCATCTACTACGAAGAGCGTCTCATCGGGGTTGATAGCTGCCTTGATAGCTGCAATCTCCTGCATCAGCTTCTCGTCGATGGCCAGACGACCGGCGGTATCCACGATCACTGTGTCGTAACCCTTGGAGCGTGCTTCGATGATGGCGTTCTGTGCAATCTTCACCGGATCCTGGTTGTCCAGTTCCATATAGATAGGCACGCCGATCTGCTCGGCCAGCACACGTAGCTGTTCGACAGCGGCAGGACGATAGACGTCGCAGGCTGCCAGCAAAGGCTTACGGTTGCGCTTCGTCTTCAGCATATTGGCCAGCTTGCCGGCAAAGGTCGTCTTACCTGCACCGTTCAAACCTGCCATGAGGATAATGGAGGGACGGCTCTTCAGTTCAAGTTCGGCTGTCTCGCCACCCATGAGCAAAGCGAGTTCGTCGTGGACAATCTTCACCATCATCTGCTGTGGCTTCACGGCAGTGAGGACGTTCTGTCCAAGTGCTTTCTCCTTGACGGTGTCGGTGAACTGCTTGGCTACCTTATAGTTGACGTCGGCATCGAGGAGTGCACGGCGCACGTCCTTCAGGGTTTCTGCGACGTTGATTTCTGTGATTTTGCCTTCGCCCTTCAGGATCTTGAAGGATCGTTCAAGGCGTTCGGATAGATTCTCAAACATATGATTAGCTGTTTAATTTTCTACGACATTAATATTCTTGCGTACGAAGACCTCATCAACGACAACGCCATCGTCCAATGCCGACAGCTTGAGCTCATGGTCGCCTTTGAGTTGCGTGATGGGGAGATGAGCGATGACTACGGCATAGTTCTGCAGCACGTTCTGCTTCCATTGTTCACTGCCCACGCTGGTGTCGTAGGTGAAGGTCTGAGGCGCACCGCCGTCAAGCGACAGCATGAAGCGTTGTTGGGCTTCGATGGAATGGGTTGGTAACATGTGGATTTCTACTTCCAATGTTTGAGCCGCCGTGAAAGTATGTGCGAACTTATAGGTGATATTACAGTCTTTCGGCACAGGCATGGCCCGAATGCTGGCTCCTAATCCGAGAACAGGATCAAGGATGCTGCCACCTGAGAAACTCGAGGCATTGTAGCTGGCACCATAGAACGTTGCGATGTTAGGAAGGTCTGTTGGCAGTGGGGTCGCATCCTGAAAACGGGGAACAGGCTGGAACACGGTCAAGGCTCGTGGATTGGAGCTGATCATGCCCTGCCATTTGCCTCCTCGTTGCGAGTTGTACTGCAGGGTCAGGGTCTGCACGAGGTTGTGTGCCTCATCGGAACGGCGCCAGGTGGATTGAACGTTATCACGCTGCAGATAGGCTTTGCCGTGGCGCGCCAATTGAGCAAGCAGATACTTGTCATTTTGAGCGGCAGCAGACAGAATGGGGTATTCTACCAACTGGTAAAAAGCATCGTAGCGGTTGGGATGAGTGCGTCGCACCGAGTCGGCTATCCAGCGCACATTACGTTGCAGCTGATCGTAGCGCCCGAGGCGGTGGCGGATGCGCTTCTCGCTCCAGGGCAAGTCGCGGACGGCATTCCAGTTGGTTAGACCGTCGGCAACTTCGTCTGTACGGGTGCAGGCCAGATGTTCAGGCTTACGTTGGAACGACAGGTGGTAATGCTCCTTAAGATAAATAGAGGATAGGCGAGCGATGTCGCGGCTGACATTCTGGGCGATGAATTCCTCTATGTGTCGGCCTACGGACATCCGTTCCACCGATTCGATGTCCCAAGCTAAATCCATGAACAGCGACAATTGGTATTCGCGAGGCTTGATGTCGCCAATGTCTAACACCCAAGTGCGGAAAGCACCGTGGTAGTAGGCTTCGGTCAACTGCTGGTACATCAGGAATGGACTGGCTGTGCCGAGCCACAGATAATCGTGAGGCGCGCCTTTGTAAACGGTGTGGTAAAGCACGCCGTTGCCACCGATGCGCTGTGTCTCTTCGTGCGTGGCGAAATGCTTAATGTACCCGAAACCGTCGTCCTCGCTCATCAACGGCTGGTCATAGCCTGTTGGCAAAGCCTGTGCGAGGTCTTTTCCATAAAGGATGCCGTAGTTCCTTGCAATGGCCTGACAATCCGGGGTGACGAAAAACGCGTTGGCTTCCTCGCTGGTGGGAGGCCAGAACAGATTGGCACGCAGACGAAGCATCAACTCAAAGATGCGAGCTGCCGTGCGGCTGCCGATGAAGTAAGGTGTGCCAGGCTCAAAGGTGGCATTGGCCCACACTTGCAGCCCCCATTCCAGATTGCTCAAGCAAATGCCACGATAGCGCACGTCGGGTGCCTGACGAGTGACGAAGCCTTCATCCAAACGGAATTCAGTCTTCGCTTCCGGGTCAGCATCAGCCCACCATTCCCATGGCGAGACTCCCAACAAGCGCGTCAGTTCGATGATACCATAAGCTGTGCCGAGGGCATCGCTGCCGGCTATCAGAAGTCGGCCATCTTTGGTTGTTGCCAGCACAAAGGCTTGTGGACGATTGATGAGCCATGAGAGGTCAACACCCGTGCGCAAGAGCCGTTTGTCAGCGGTGCCGTTCAATGTCCCCACGACGATTTGCGCTTTGTGGCTATTGACGCGCAACGGCGCTTGTAGCACTCGTGCTAAGTCGCTTTCCAGCAGCGTCACGGCAGTTTTCACCACAGCGTTTTCGCTATCTTCAACGTCAATGACGACTTGCTGATAGGAGGGTAAAACGAAAGCGCTGGCCTTTGTGGTCAGCGCTATCATGGCCACGACGCAGGTCGTGACGAAAGTCTTGAGAGTCCGTCTGAGCATGAAGCGCAAGTTTAGTTGGCGGGTGTCTCAGCCGGAGCCTCAGCGGGAGCGTCGGCAGCCGGAGTCTCCTGAAGCTCAGCGGCGGGCATACCGGGAAGATTCGTGGGAGCAGTAGCCTGCTGTTCGATGGCGACGTCTTCCATGACGGAAGCGTTGCTGGACGAACCCGGGATGAAGTAAACTGAAGCAATGCTGAAGACGACCATGGCAGCTGCCAGAGCCCACGTTGCTTTCTCAATGACATCGGTGGTCTTGCGAACACCCATTACCTGATTGCCGCTGGCGAAACCGCTGGCGAGACCGCCTCCCTTAGACTCCTGAATGAGTACGATGAGGCACATGAAAATGGATGCGATGACCACAAGAATTACAAGTAGATTGTACATGATGTTAAAATATTTATTTGTTATTTATCTTCGTTATTAGCCCGCTCGTTGACGATTAATTTCTCGAGGAAGCGGATTTGGTCTGCAAAGTAACGATTTTTTTTCGGATTAATCAAACTTATTCGCCTAATAATTTCAATTGCCTTCGCATATTTGCCCTGTTTGATGTAAATTCGGGCTAAAGTTTCGGTAAAATAGGTGTCGGAAGGGTCATTTCGGGGTGTTGTAGGCTCCGTTGAACCTTTTTCATCAAGCGCCTCCTCTACCTCTTCGTCAGGGTCGCTTTCGTTGTCAGCATTTTGTACTTGATGAGCATCTTCCAGTTGCAGGAGATAGGACATATAATCGACAGTGGCATCGGCGGCATGAGCATGACGGGGTTGTTGATCGGGCTGTTGGTCGAGGAATGACTCGATGAGACTTTGGGTGCGATCGACGGGTTGACTCGTAGCTGTTGCATCGGTGGTCTTCTCGCTCGAAGGCTCTGGAGCTGTCTTTGACGTACCGCTGAAATGTTCGCTGTCGAACAGGTCAAAGAGCTTACGGCGGTCGGGCAGGCAGACAGCGGCTTTGCGTAGCTCAGCGCCAAAGCGCTCGTCCTGCAACGAGAAGAGTCCGAGCAAGTAGAGCAGACGAGCCGTCTGGAACGAGGGATAGCGCTCCACCAATTGCTGGAGTTCCTGCACGGTTTCGGCGTTCAGGAGCTCGGGGCGTTGAATGTAGGTCGTGAGGGATTGCATAGTTACCAATTGGCCACGGTGGCGTTGAAGATTTGATCGACGATATCCTTTGTCATCTGCGTGACGAGCTCTTCCTGCACGTTGACGAGCTGTTGTGTGGCGTCGTATTCCGTTGTGGCGCTGAACTGTCGTTCGAAGTCCTCGTCATGTTTCTTGTTGTTGGTGAAGCGCACGTTCACCGTCATCTTCAGCTGCACCTGCGAGCTGTAGCCGTCGCTGCCTACGCCTTTGTTGAACTGGTCGAAGCCTGTGATTTCGCCCGACAGTACGAGATCGCCGCCTCGCTTCACCTGTTGCAGCTTGGTTTGCTGAGCATAGATGTCTGTCAGGCGGTTGTTGAAGATGGATTGCATGGGAGCCCATACGTATGACGAACGGATAGGGAACGTATTGATCTGTATGGTTTTCGTCTTCGTATAGTCGATGCTGGCTCCATTGAATTTGTAGCTGATGGAGCAGGAAACAAGGAATAAAGTGAAGAATGACAGCGTGAAAAGTGAAAGATGCAGTTTGCTTTTCACTCTTCCTTTCCATTGCCAGCGTGAACTCATGTGATGGACTCTGTCGAGTATAGTATTGCTTTTCATATTATCAACTTTCTGCTTTCAACTTTCGTCCAGTCCGTATTCCTTAATCTTTCTATAAAGCGTACGCTCGCTGATATGAAGTTCGTCAGCCGTGCGTTTCCGTCGTCCTTTGTTCTTTTCGAGCGCACGGATGATGAGCTTCTTCTCTTGCTCCTCAATGGACAGCGACTCCTCGACGTATTCTTCGGCGTAGGGCGTTGAGTCTGTGTGCGGTGCTTGAATATTGATCGTTGGCTTGGCGGTTGCAACAACAGGAACGACGGATGGTGTGGCAGGAGAGACCTGCACCGTCGATGCCGGGGTTGTGACGGGCACGACAGAATTGGGGCGCATGGGCTGTTGTGACGTCAGATGAGCCATTTCCTGCTTCAGGTCGTTGACTTCGCGGTGGAGGGCATTGATCATCTGAAACAGCATTTCGCGCTCCGACTGATAGTCGTGGTGCGTATCGTGGTGTCCCACTCTTACCAAACCGCCTTGTTCTTCGATGGTCGGCCAGATTTCGTATTCCGATAGGATGTCGGGGGTGACGACACGCGTGTCCCTCATGAGGATGGACATCTGCTCTGTCACGTTCTTGAGCTGACGGATGTTGCCGGGCCATTTGTAGCGCTTGATGATCTCTTCGGCATCGGGCGAGAGTGTTATCCGTTCAGGCATCTGATACTTGACCGCTATCTCCATGGCGAATTTCTTGAAGAGGAGTACGATGTCCTCGCCACGTTCGCGCAAGGGCGGCATCTTGATGGGAATGGTATTCAAGCGGTAGAAGAGGTCCTCGCGGAACTTGCCGTCGCGGATGGCGGCTTGGATGTTGACGTTCGTGGCAGCTACGACGCGTACGTTTGTCTTACGCACGGTGCTGCTGCCTACGCGGATGTATTCGCCGTTCTCCAGCACACGGAGCAGTCGCGCCTGTGTGCTCAGCGGCAGTTCACCTACTTCGTCAAGAAACAAAGTGCCGCCGTCGGCTGCTCCGAAGTAACCTTCGTGCTCACCGATAGCTCCTGTGAAAGCGCCTTTCTCGTGGCCGAAGAGTTCGCTGTCAATGGTCCCTTCTGGAATACTGCCACAGTTGATGGCGAAGTATTTGCGGGTGCGTCGAAGGCTGTTGTCGTGAATCAGGCGAGGAATGATCTCCTTACCTACGCCGCTCTCGCCGGTAATGAGAACAGACAGGTCGGTCTTAGCCACCTGAAGGGCTGTATCCAGCGCATGGTTCAAAGCCTCGCAGTTGCCTACGATGCCATAGCGCAGTTTTATGGGTTGTAATTCTTTTGCGTCCACCTATATATTATTCAACTTTCAACTTTAGCTTCACTGACTTTCAACTTTAGCTTCGCTGACTTTCGTCACGACTCGGCAATTCAAGCAAGCTTGATTGCTCTCGCTGCTCCGAAAGTTCAACTTTCAACTTTCAACTCTCTCCATTCACCCTCTCTCAGCACGGTCGCGCTTGTCAACGTAAAGTTTCTCGAGCGGATTCTGGTGTGCTTCATCCCAAGCCTTACGGGCACGGAAGATGTCGATGGCAGAGTAGATGGCATGACGGAAAGAGGCCTCGTCAGCTACGCTTTTGCCTGCGATGTCGTAGGCCGTGCCGTGGTCGGGGCTGGTGCGCACAATGTCGAGACCTGCGGTGTAGTTCACTCCGTCCTCCATGGCGAGGAGCTTGAAGGGGGCTAACCCTTGGTCGTGGTACATCGCCAGCACGGCATCGTAGTACTCATAGGTCCGTGCTCCGAAGAAGCCGTCTGCAGGGAAGGGGCCATACACGTGCATACCTTTTTCTACAGCGCTGTCGATGGCAGGTTTCAGGATGTCCTGCTCCTCGGAACCCAGCAATCCGTTGTCGCCGGCATGAGGATTCAATGCCAGCACGGCAATGCGTGGATTGTCGATGCTGAAGTCGCGGCGCAGAGAATGATGAAGGATTTGAAGCTTCGACATAATGGTATCTTCCGTGATGGCTGAGGCTACATCGCGAAGGGGCAGGTGAGTGGTGGCTAATGCCACGCGGATCTTCTCGTTCATCAGGATCATCAGCGCCTGCTGTCCATCCTTGCCAACGCTTTTCTGGATATACTCGGTGTGGCCGGGGAAGTGGAACTTCTCGCTTTGGATGGTGTGTTTGTTGATGGGGGCTGTCACGAGCACGTCGATCAATCCCTCACGCCAGTCCTTCATGGCTTTTTCCAGTGCGGCCAAAGCGGCTTCGCCGGCTTCTGCTGTGGGTTGGCCAAGGTCAATCTTCACCTCGTCTGCCGTGCAATGGAGCACGTTGATGGTTTCGTCATGCGCCTCGGCCACTTGGCTGATAGCGCTGAAGTTGACCTGCAGATCCAACGTCTTGCGATGGTAGCTGGCCACTTTCGGCGAGCCGTAGATGATCGGCGTGCACAGTTCCAGCATCGTGGGGTCTGAGAAGGTCTTAAGGATGACCTCATAGCCGATGCCATTGGGGTCGCCGTGAGTAATTCCTACTTTTATCTTTGCCATAATTCTATATTACATTTATTCTTAAATCATTGTTAATTATTCATTTCCCCTCTCTTGCCTTTCGTCTGTCCTCTGCCGTCACGGCCACTTCTTCCAGGGTCGTCACGATAGAGGTTGTCTTTTCGTCAGGCAGGTTCAACGTGTAGAGCGAGCCTTCGAGGCGTCGCATGAGTCCGCGTTTCATCTTTTCAGGTGCAAACACGAATCCTTCGACCACGATGACGATGTTGCGGGTGGTGTCCACGCGTGAATGGCTGACGAAGGGACCGCCCATGCCGTCGTTCTCCATATACCATAGTCCTCGTGCTTCCAGAGCATACTGGTTGTGGACGACGATGGGCTTGACTGTGGTACACAGGGTGTCCGTTGCCATGTGCATCGAGGGCAGCGTGCCAGGGATGTTTGCAGCCATCACGCTGTCGCGCTTGGCCAGCACGTATTGTTTGTTGAAGGTCTCAGGACCCTCATAGGGATAGCTGTACATGCAGATATTGACCAATGCCGAGGCTCCGTTGCTGGATGTCCAGAAGAAGTTCTCGCCGCGCTTGAAGCTCTTGATTTCGTCTGGAGCGTGCAGTTCGCAGTCGAAGATTTCCTTGGCCAGCTCTGCCGTCTTCTTCGAGTATTTGTCCTTCAGCTCCTTGATGAGGCGGTTCATCTCCATCTTCGTCAGGAAGTCGATGATGTCCTGCCCGTGTTCGAAGCAGAAGTCGGCAAAGTCCTCTGGCGTAGGACTTTGGATGGTCAGTACGATCTGGTCGATGGCATATTTGTCGCGCATGAACTTCATCGATGTCTTCGTGTAGATCTGTTTGTTGATGTCCACGAGGATGATGTTGCGGAAGATGTTGAGGATGCTGTCGAAGCGTTTGGGCTCCACCTGCGAGATGTGGAACGAGCGTTCTGGTTGCGGCAGGCCGGGGATGTCCGTGTCGAGCACGGCGAACAAGGCACGTCCCTGGGTCGCCTGCCAGTCCTTGTCGCTCATCACCACCATCACTTCGTAGGGGCGACCGCTGGCACGTGGTATCACGAATTCTTTCTTGCATGAAACAAGTAGAAGAGTGAAAAATGAAAGAGTGAAAAGTGAAAGATACAAATTACTTTTCACCATCGTTTTCCACTTGCATGTGGTTGATTTATTGGACTTAAACATTTGCTTGATCATATTATTATTATTACTCACTTTTCATTTTCCCTTTTCCTTTGTGTTCAGCAACCCGCAGGCTGCGTCGATGTCCTGACCGCGCGAGGCACGGATGGTGCAGCGTACGCCGTGATGTGTCAGGTAGTCGCGGAAGGCGACCATGCGTTCGGGTGAGGCTTCGCGAAGGGTGTCCTCGTCGGGCAGCGTGTGCCATCTGATCAGGTTCACGCGGCATTCGATGTTGCCGAGCAGCCTTACCAATTCACGTGCGTGGCGGTTCGTGTCGTTCTGTCCGCCGAACATAATGTATTCGAATGAGAGGCGGCGCTGTCCTGTCCAGTCGTATTCGTGCAGCAGCTCCAGCATCTCGGTCAACGGATAGCTGCGCTCTGCCGGCATCATCGCTGCCCGCTCCTCGTGGAAGGGGTTGTGCAGGCTGATGGCCAGATGACAGGGACTCTCGTCGAGGAAACGTCTGAGGCCTTTCTTCAGGCCTACGGTCGAGACGGTGATGCGCCGTGGACTCCATGCCCATCCGTATTCAGCCGTCAGCAACTCCGTGGTGCGCAGCACGGCATCGAGGTTGTCCATCGGCTCGCCCTGACCCATGAATACGATGTTCGTCAGTCGGTCGCGTTCAGGCACGGCGTAGATCTGGTTGAGGATATCCGTGGCGGTGAGGTTGCCCTGGAAGCCTTGACGCCCGGTCATGCAGAACTGGCACGCCATCTTGCATCCCACTTGGCAGCTCACGCATAGCGTGCCGCGGTCGTCGTCGGGGATGAACACGGTTTCTACGCGCTGTCCCGATCGGGTGGGGAAGAGGTACTTGACGGTGCCGTCCTGGCTGTGCTGTTCCGTCAGCGGTGGCATCAGTCCCACTTCATAGCGCTCCGCCAGTCGCTGACGGGCGGCCACGCTGATGTTACTCATGCGGCTGATGTCGCCCTGTCCCTTCTGGTAGATCCACTGCGCCAGCTGCTTGGCAGCGAAGGCAGGCATACCCAGCTCTGCCACCACGCCTTTCAGCTCGGTGGATGTCATACCCAGCAGCGGTTTCCTATCGTTGATGTTGTCCATCATATTTTCCTTCGCGCGCGAACCTTATTAATATATAGAGGCATCGTCCTGCCGTATCAATTTTACACGTCTATACGTATCGGCTTACACGTCTATACGTATCAGTCTACACGTCTATACGTATCAGCCTACACGTCCATACGCGTTTCACTCTGCAAAGGTAGGCAAAAGCGATAGAATGACCAAGCGTTTAAGCTTTTTTATGCCAAAATGGCAGTGCTTTTCTAAGGCTATTCGCCCTCAAGACCTCTGCTTCGTGCTTTTTTTAGAAAAAAGTGGGCGAAAATGTTGGCGGTTTCACGGAAAAGATATACCTTTGCACCCGCAAAAGCCGATAAGGCTGGAGCATTTCCAACATGGTGACTATAGTTCAGTTGGTTAGAGCGTCAGATTGTGGTTCTGAATGTCGTGGGTTCGAGTCCCACTAGTCACCCAAATTTATCCCTCCCTCCCCGATGAATCCCTGATAAGCCTTTTTGCTTATGGGGATTCATCACCTTTTTAGGGGAGTTAATGGCAAAGAAACGGCTGTATAGTGAATTTTTTCACACCTTTTCTTGTGAGGTCGGTGCGGAAATCGTACCTTTGCAACCAGAAATAGACAGAAAAACTCAAAAACAATATGAAAAAACTATTCTCTACCGTTCTGATGCTGATGGTAGCAACCGTTATGTTTGCTGCACCCATCGGCCTGGATGAGGCCTTGCGCAAGGCTTCGGCTTTTATTGCTCAACATCACCAGCACCAAGGCACCAAGGCGTTGAAGCCGGCACGTCGTCAGCCGGGCTTGAATGTGGCTGCCGTGGGTGGTGATTCCTATTTCTATGTCTTCAATGTAGGTCAGGACGAGGGCTTTGTCATCGTTAGTGGCGACGACCGTGCTGTGCCTATCTTGGGCTATGCCGATCATGGCAGCTTCGATGCCGCCGTCGTTCCGGCTCCTGTGCAAGCTTGGCTCGAGGGCTATGCCCGCCAGCTGCGCCGGCTGCAAGCCTCTGATGTGCAGGACAAGAGCCAGGCGCCCATTAACCGCTCGACCATTGCGCCGTTGTTGACGATGCATTGGAACCAGAACGAGCCTTACAACAAGGATTGCCCCAAACTCCACACGGGGGCTTCAACGGTGACGGGCTGTGTGCCTACGGCTATGGCACAGTTGATGTACTACCATCGTTGGCCGGCCGCTACGACAGCCGCGATTCCTGGCTACGAAGGCAGCACGAATTGGGAGGACCATGGTTCGCTCACCGTTGATGGCTTTCCTGCTGGCACGGCCTTCGAATGGGATAAGATGAAAGATGTCTATTCGGCTGAATTACCTGAAAATGAGGCTGAACAAGCTGCCGCTCTCGAAGAGCAGAATGCTGTGGCGAAGCTCATGCGTGTCTGTGGCACGGCAGTGCAGGCCGACTATCGCGACAACGCGTCGGGAGGCACTGGCGCAGAGGATGATATGGCCTGTGCGGCTTTCATCAAGTACTTCGACTATTCTGCGACGCTCCGTAAGGTGGTTCGTGACGACTATATGTACGCCGACTGGCAGCAGCTGATCTATAGCGAACTGCAGGCTCGCCGTCCTGTCATCTACGGCGGTCAGTCGTCTGGCGGCGGCCATTTCTTCCTCGTCGATGGCTTCGAGAATGGGCTCTTCCATGTCAATTGGGGTTGGGGTGGTTTCTGCGACGGTTACTATGCCTTGTCGGTCGCTAACCCTGGCAGCAATGAGGGCGCCGGTGCCAGCGCTACGCTCGACGGCTATGGTCTCCAACAGGTGGCCATCATCGGCATAAAGAAGAACGAAGGCGAGCAGCCAACGGATATTCACATGAGTTCTGCCATCGTCGGCATTTCCGGAACATTCATCGGAGCCAGCTACTTTAATAAGAACTTCAGTACCTACAGTTTTGACTTCGGTCTCGGTTATGCTCAGCCCGATGGCATCTATGTGCCGGTCGGCAGTTACTATACCTCCGATTCACCCTTGGATAAAGGTTGGGGTTACCCTAGCGAGACGCTTGAGGTTAAGGGTCTGGCGGATGGCGTCTATCAGATTGTACCTATCAGCCGTGTCGTCGGTACGGAGAAGTGGTTGCCCAATGGTAATGTCAAGCGCGACTTCGTGAAGGCTACGGTCAGCGGTGGTCAGGTCACCTTGGAATGGAACCAGCCCAAGGTGGACTTGAAAGTCTCGGCCTTCGACTGTCCGGGTAAACATAAAATCGGTCGTCGTCAGGAGGTTAACGTCACGGTACAAAACCTTGGCGACGAGTACTATGGCCCGATCTACTTCTTCGTCGGCTCCGGCTCCACGGTGAAGTTGGTCGCTTACACGGGTATCACCCTCGAAGCCAATGAGTCCGGCGCAACCACTTTCAGCTTCAATCCGGAGATTGTGGGAAATAACATCTTGGTCGTTTCCTTGGACAAGGAGTGTACCAAGATTATCGGACAGGCCACGTTGAACATCAACCCGCAGGGCGAGACCGGCGAACACCTCAGCGTGAAGGCCTTCACCTTCGACAACGATAACACCACCGATTGGAGTGTGCCCGCATTCACGGGTAAGATCACGGTGAGCAACGCCGGCACCGAGGAGTTCGATGGCGAGATGTTCCTGCGGATCTATTACAACGTAGGGGCTCGCTTTGGCGAATTCTCGTTCTACAAGAACGTTTATTTTGAAGCTACTGTGCCTGCGGGTGCTACGGTGGACGTGCCCTTCATGGTCGAGGGCCTCACGCCAGGCACGTACTACTGGCCTATCGTGGCCGTGAACACGACGGCTCTTTGGGGGTCTGAAGGCGCAGGCATCCGTCGCTACGAGCCAGACATGGATGGCGTTAAGGGAATTATGAATGATGAATTACGAATGAAGAATTCCATTTTCAATGTTGCCGGTCAGCGCCTTAGCGCACCGCAGAAAGGCATCATGATTGTGAATGGTAAGAAGGTCGTTGTTCGTTAACGTAAGAAACATCATTATTATGAAGAAACATAGTCTCAAGGATTGGATCCTGGCTACGCGTCCGTGGTCGTTCCCGGCATCTGCAATGCCCGTTGTTGTCACCATCATGTGGTCATGGGCTCATGGTATTCAAGTCAATTGGTGGTTTGCCCTTTGGGCTTTGGTCAACATCATCTTCGTGCATGCCGCCGGTAATGTGTGGAGTGATATTGCTGACTATCGCAGCGGCGTCGATGCCGACGACACCTTCGGCGTGCGATCGCTGGTCGATGGGCATTTCACCATCGAGGAGTTCAAGCGCCTGTCCATCACGCTGAACATCATCGCCATCCTGGGAGGCCTGGCACTCGTGAGCCTCACGGGTCTCACCTTATTATATATAGGTGTCGCTGGCATCCTGCTTTCGCTCTGCTATCCGCGTCTGAAGTATATGGCGCTGGGCGACGTGGTTATTGCGCTCTGCTACTCCATCCTTCCCATGACCGGAACCTCTTTCATCATCTCTGGCTCCATCCATTGGCAAGTCCTATGGTTGGCCGTGCCGGTAGGACTGATCACCGTGGCCATCCTTCATGCCAACAATGTCCGTGATATCGAAACCGACAATCGGGCCCACATCCACACCTTCCCCATGTTCACGGGTCGTCGCTTCGGCGCTTGGCTTTATGCCGCCGAGGTTTTGGTACCCTTCCTGTGGCTCATTGGTCTGATGATTGCGCGCATCGAACCGTGGTGGCTCGGCGTCTCGTTCCTGGCTATGCCCGTGGCTGTGCAGAATGCCCGCACCATCTTGAACTACGAACGTGGTGGCAAGGAATCCTATGTCAACCTTGACGAACGCACGGCCAAGCTGCAGCTCATGTTCAGCCTCCTGCTCGTCCTCGGCTTCGTCCTCTCAAGAGTCCTTTGAACGTTTTCCCGCTCGGCGCTTGCGAATAACTTTCAACTCTCAACTTTCAACTCTCAACTCTCCATGAAACCTCTTGTTTCTTCCGTCGCTCTTGCGGCCGTCCTGTGGTTCGTGATGTTCTTCCCCTCTCTGGGTTTGGAGCTGAACTTCTGGGCGGTGATGACTGTGGCTTCGCTCATGTTGACGACGTTGGCTATCGTCTTCGGCGGCTGGCCGCAGCTTCGTCCCGACTGGCGAGAGCTGTTGCTCGGCGCAGGCATTGCGGTAGTACTTTGGGGTGTCTTTTGGTTGGGCGACAAATGCTCTCAGCTGCTCTTCGACTTTGCCCGTCCCCAGGTCGATATGATCTACGGCATCAAGTCCGGCACTTCACCGTCGCTCATCGGCCTGTTGTTGCTGTTCATCATCGGCCCCGGCGAGGAGATTTTCTGGCGAGGCTATGTGCAGCGCCGTTTGTCCGAGCGCTGGTCGCCGAACGTGGGCTTCCTCGTGGCTACGGCAGCCTACACGCTCATCCATCTCTCCTCCTTGAATTTCATGCTCATCATGGCCGCTTTGGTCTGCGGCATTGCCTGGGGTGGTCTCTATCGCCTGTTCCCCAAGCACTTCACCGCCATCGTCGTCAGCCATGCCCTTTGGGATGCTGCCGCCTTCGTATGGTTCCCTCTTTAACAACAAATCAATAAATCATAAGCTTATGCGCAAATTTGTATCTCTATTCCTGTTGCTGATGGCATCGGCTGCGGTTTGGGCAGAGCCCATCTCACGCGATGCTGCCCAGCAGTTGGCTCGCGACTTCCTCTCGCAGCGCAGCCCTCAGAACGCACGTCGCAGCATACGTGCTGCCCGAAACACGTTGGCGCTCAAGCCCGTGTCCACCGAGGCGTATTACTATGTCTTCAATGTCGGCGAAAGCCACGGTTTCGTCATCGTCAGCGGCGACGACCGTACAGAGCCGATCCTGGGCTATGCCGATGCCGGCACTTTCGACGAGCAGCACATGCCGTCGAACATGAAGGCGTGGCTGCAGGGCTATGCTGATGAACTGCGGTGGCTCGAAGTTCATCCCGGCTCCGCTCAGCACAGAGCACCGCGAATGGTCACCATCAAGAATGTCATTCATCCTTTGTTGGCTACGACATGGGATCAGGGCGAGCCGTACAACGACGATTGTCCCCTTTTCCTAACCGGTAACCGGAGTGTCACAGGCTGTGTGGCCACGGCGATGGCGCAGGTGATGTACTACCACCAGTGGCCGGCTGCAACCACGAAGGAGATTCCGGCCTATCAATGTGAACGCAGTTGGGGAGGCAGTCATGTCTCCGTCGATGCCATCCCCGCTAACACCGCTTTCGACTGGACTAACATGCAGCTCTCTTACGACGGTTCGGAAACTGCCGCACAGAAAAAGGCCGTCTCCACGCTGATGGCTGCCGTAGGCGCATCGGCCGAGATGGACTATGCCGATTCCAGAAACAAAGGCTCCTCGGCCGCTCTCGCACTCTGCGACGATGCTTTGAAGACGTATTTCGACTATAGCGCCACCACCACTTATGTTGATCGCGAGAACTATTATCTCGACGATTGGATGGAATTGCTCTACAACGAGCTCGCCCAATCCCGTCCCGTGCTCTATGGCGGTCAGTCGTCGGGCGGCGGTCATGCTTTTGTCGTTGATGGCTACGACGGCGCAGGCAAGTTCCACATCAACTGGGGCTGGAACGGCTCGAACAACGGCTTCTTCCTCATCTCCGTGCTGAATCCTTATAATAACACGGGTTCTGGAGCCAGCAGCTCCGAAGATGGTTACAGCTTCGGTCAGGAGGCCATCATCGGCATCAAGATGAACGAGGGCGAGACAACGCCTCTCGTCAAGACACCGCCCATGCATGGCAACATCAGCGCCGTGAATGGCAATCAGGTGACCTTCAGTGCTTGGACTTCCTTGACGGAAACGGAAACGTTTGACTTCGGCATAGGATATGTGGACCAGGACGGCACGGTGCATTATCTCACAGGATATGCAGGGCACCCTTTGAGCTTCGGTCATGGCTTCCCATCGGTGGACGTTGCTGTCAGCGGCCTTGCCGATGGCACCTACCATATTGTCGCCCTCTGCCGCATACACGGCACCGATGAGTGGATTCCCTACGTCAATGCCAATGTCAACTATGCCTTGGCGGTGGTCGCAGGTGGCTCCATCTCCTTGACGCTGGTTCCTGCTACGTCGTTGAATGTCACCTCTTTCACCCTGCCCGACAGCCCAAAGGCCGGCATCAGCCAGACCATCACGGCCCATGTCAACAACACCGCCGATGAATTCTATGGTGAGCTCTTCCTTTTTGCCAGCACTTCGGGTTCAATGGGTACTGCCGTCGCTTCTACGGGTTGCACCGTTCTAGCCGGCAAGACCTTCCCCGTGGAGCTCTTCTATGCCTTCCCTAACCCCGGTACCTATCATCTTTGGGTGGCAACAGACAAAGACGGAACGAATGTCATCGGCGAGACATCGATCACCATCACCGGGACAGGCGCTGTGACCGACGACGTCGATCTTGCCTTCACGCGTGTCATCGCCCCGCTCTCTGCCGATGGAACAAAGCTGCTGAGCAATCGGGCCGAGGTCCAGTGGACAATCACCAACTCTTCCGACCAGAATTATCAGGGTAAAGTATGCTTCTTTCTCTGGACATGGACAGGCGGAAGTACTAGAGGCGAAGGTCCTGTACATCAGATATCCGTGCCTGCTCATGGTTCCGTGACGTGGACAGAGGTATTCACCGATCTACAATGGGACCAGGAATATTCTTTCACGGCAGAATATATGAAGAATAGTGATTATACAAATAATAAAACATATTTCTATGACATCTTTGCCCTTGTCCAAGCGGCGAGTTACTATCTTTCCGATGGCACGAAAGCCTTCGTCGAGCCTGCGGCCTCTATCGCCATACCTGTGGATGCGACAGCTGTTGACCTTCGTGGTTGCAGCGGCATAACAGAAGTCACAGGCGGCAATCGCAATACGCTCTACTTCCTGGATGCCAGCAGTGCCGTCCCTGCGGGAGCTTCCTCGAACATCGTCCGCGATGGCGTCGCTGAGAACCTCGTCCTCAATGACGGCTACGACTTCGCCACGCCTTTTGCCTTCACGGCCAATACCGCCACTTACGACCGCATGTTCTTGACCGGCTTCGACCGCAGCGGCAACGGTTGGAGCACCATCACGCTGCCCTTCGACGTCAACGGAGTCACGGTCACCTGGAGTGGCAATGATTATCCCATCGACTGGTTCCGCAGCGGCGACGACACGGGCAAGAACTTCTGGATCATGCAGTTCGCTCGCGAGGAAAACGGCACCGTTTACTTCTCGCAGGCCGAGACCTTCAGGGCGGGTGTTCCTTACATCATCGCCGTGCCGGGTGCCGAGTGGGGCAATGGCGCTGATCTCACGGGTCTGCCGCTCCACTTCACGGCTTCCAACGTCGCCCTCTCTCCCGACTTCAAGGCGGCCAGCATGGGCTCCGTCTTCACGATGAAGGGCACAGTCGCCAGGGAAAACGTGATGGGTGTCTATGTCCTCAACGACGAAGGCAACCACTTCCAGATGAATAATGCTGCCGTCGATGCCTTCAGAGCCTATTTCGCACCGACCACAAACCTCTTGGGGTATAGAACCTATAGCGTGGCTGTGGACGACGTGCCAACTGCCATCGGCGACCTGCGCTCAAAGGGGATCGGCAAGACTCAGGACGATGATGCCTGGTACCGAATCGACGGCACAAGGATGGCGTCGCCGCAGCGACCTGGCATCTACATCCACCAAGGAAATAAGGTCATCATCAAGTAAACCCCTAAATGATACGACTATGAAAAAGAAGATATATCGCCAGCCTGAGCTCACCGCTTGGCACATCAATGCACAGGAGAACTTGATGTTCAACCCCGTTTCCAACCCGTCGCTGCCCAGCAACCCCGGCACTCCCGGCGTAGGGGTGAAGGAAGACGTGGAAACGGATGATAGTTTCTGGGGACCCGGCGCTTTCGAATCCTAAGTTAAACCCGATTCGGGTTAAAGCATCTCATATTCCGGCACCTGTGGCAGAAAGTCATAGGTGCCTTTTGTTTTGTCCAGATGGCAGACCACGTGCTGCAAACCGTTGCTGACGATCAGCCATTCCACCCGCAGCACCGTGTTATAACGCCACACTTGATCGAACACCCGTTGCGTCAAAGCCACCGTCGGTGCCTTGTATTCGATGATCATCCGTGGCTGCCGGTCCATCCCGAAGAGCACGCTGTCGCAACGGCGCGACATGCCGTTGAGCGTGATGCTTACTTCGTTGCCCAACAGTCCTGCGGGATAGCCCTTGTGACGAATCAGGTACGCCGTGAAATGCTGGCGCACCCATTCCTCCGGCGTCAGCCGAATGCGACGGCGGCGTAGCGGATCGAACACCGTCACGCCTCCCTCCTCGTCGCGCCCCAGCTTGAGGTCGGCGGCAGGCAGGTTCAGGGCAGGGTAGGGGCTGTCCGCTATCGGTTGTGAAGGTCGCGTCTCGTCTTTCATGCCGCAAAGGTAAGCATTATTTTTGAAACGGCGCGTCGGCATAGCCTAAAAGAACGCTTCTCTTGCTAAGAAAACTGCCATTTTGCTTCTCGGTTACAATCGTTTTGCGTACCTTTGCACGCAGAATAAAACAAAATAGAACTCCGTTGATCGTATGAAACGACTATGCAAGGCGATAGCCGACTACATGGGCCTCTTGGTGCTGCTCTCGGCAGTGCTGGCGCTGTTGTGGCCCGAATGGTTCTGCCACGTGAAACCTGTGTTCATCAACCCCATGCTGGGCGTCGTCATGTTCGGGATGGGCTTGACGCTGAACTTCGATGACTTCCGTGTCGTCTTCAGCCGACCCAAGGATGTCCTGACCGGATGCCTGGCACAGTTCACGGTGATGCCCCTGCTGGCTTGGCTGCTGGCTCGGGCTTTTGCGCTCGACGAAGCCTTGACGGTGGGTGTCGTCCTCGTCGGCTGTTGCCCGGGCGGTACGGCTTCCAATGTCATCACCTATCTCGCCAAGGGCGACCTCGCCCTCAGCGTCGGCATGACAGCCGTCTCGACCTTGCTAGCTCCTGTGGCTACGCCGCTGCTGGTGTGGCTGTTGGCGGGTAAGACGGTGGATGTCGATGTGTGGGGAATGCTCCTGAGCATCCTCTGGGTGGTTATCCTCCCCATCATCGTCGGTCTGGTGGTCAAACGCCTTTGGCCGCAGCAGACCGAACGTGTGACGGCCTATCTGCCTGCCCTCTCGTCGCTGGCCATCTGCGCCATCGTGCTCATCATCATCGCTGCCAATGCCCATAAGCTGTTGTCCGGCGGCTTGGTGATCATTCTTGTTGTCATGCTCCACAACCTCTGTGGCCTCGCTCTCGGCTATGCTGTCGGTCGTGCCGCCGGGATGTCGTTCGCCAAGCGTCGTGCCGTCAGCATCGAGGTCGGCATGCAAAACTCAGGCCTCGCCTCGTCCCTTGCCACCCTCCATTTCGCCGCCTATCCCATGGCCACCCTCCCTGGCGCCGTATTCAGCGTGTGGCACAATATGAGCGGTGCCATCGTTGCCCGCCTGTATGCCCGGAAGACGAGCCGAGGGCAGGCATTAAACCACCCTTGAAACTGGCACTTTGTGCCGAAATGCAACAAAATGGTCAAAAATCACGTTAAACAGACGAAAGTATAACGCTATTTCCTAAATAAGTTGTACTTTTGCACACGGAAACAAGAAAAATGTAGAGATATGGCAACAGCAACGTACATCCCCACACGGCCAGGCAGGCTAACCGTAGAATTCGAGGACATCAGCATGCTCCGGGACATCAAGAAAGCCATTAGCATGGTTCGCGGTGTCACAAAGGTTTCCGTTCCGCGAACTAAGCGATTGTCGTCCTATGAGCGTTCCCTTCGCGACCTTGACGAAGGTCGCGTATATGAATACGATAGTCTGGATGATCTTATCAAAGAGATAGAAGGATGAGCACGAAGTACAAGCTGTGCATCACCGGTGAGTGCAAGCAGAACATGAAGCTATGTAAGCGACGTGGACTGCCTATGGACAAGTTGTGGACTGTCGTGGGTAAATTGCTCAATGGCGAGCAACTCGAAGAAAAGTACAAGGCCCATGTTCTGACAGGCAACCGTAAGGGACAATGGGAGTGCCACATCCAGCCTGACTGGCTCCTCATTTGGGAAATACGTAATCAAGAGCTTGTCCTTGTGCTCTTAAATTCGGGCACCCATTCAGACTTGTTCTAATACCCTCGGCACCCGATTTCCGGGCTTCGCCGAGGGCATTTTTGTGATGCAATGTGTATTTTTGCATGTTATAAAAGATCAGCGAAGCTCACCAAGGTTCTCCAAGCGAAATACCAAGGTTTTCCAGCCGAAACACCAAGGTGTTCCAAGCGTAACACCAAGGTGTTCCAACTTACCCACCTATGTTCTCGAGCTGACTCGCCTATGTATTCGAGCTGACTCGCCTATGTATTCGAGCTGACTCGCCTATGCCTTCGAGCTGACTCGCCTATTCCTTCGAGCCGTCCCGGTTATACCTTCGAGCAGTCCCACATAGGGGGATGGGAGGCATCGATGAAAAATAAAGTGGCGATTCTTTGGTGTGGAATCGGAAATAATGTGTATCTTTGCGGCAAGATTAAAAGAAATAAGCATGAAAACGAAAAAAGAAATTGTTGAGAATTGGCTGCCGCGATACACCAAGCACCCGTTGGAGGACTTCTCTAACTTGGTGTTGCTGACCAACTTCAACAACTATGTTGACCTCTTTTGTGAGCACTTCGGCATCGAGGCTCCGGCTTACGACGCCAATATGCGTATGGCTACGGCCGACGGCATCACGATGATCAACTTCGGCATGGGTTCGCCCAATGCCGCCATCATCATGGACCTGCTGAGTGCCATCGCTCCGCGCGCCTGCCTCTTCCTGGGCAAGTGCGGCGGCATACCTCAGAAGGTGAAGATGGGCGACCTGATCCTTCCGCTGGCGGGCATCCGCGGCGAGGGAACGTCGAACGACTACTATCCGCCCGAGGTGCCGGCGCTGCCGGCCTTCATGCTGCAGCGTGCCGTGAGCTCTGCGATCCGCGATGCCGGACACGACTACTGGACGGGAACGGTCTATACGACCAACCGCCGCATCTGGGAGCACGACGAGAAGTTCAAGGATTACCTGCGGACGACGCGCGCCATGGCCGTGGATATGGAGACGGCGACGCTCTTCACCACGGGCTTTGCCAACCATATCCCTACGGGAGCCTTGCTGCTCGTCTCGGATAACCCGATGACACCCGACGGCGTCAAGACGGCGGAGAGCGACCAGAAGGTCACGACCAACTTCGTACATGACCACGTCACCATCGGCATCCAGGCTCTCGAGAAGATCAAGAAGGAGGATAAGACGGTCAAGCACCTGAAGTTCGATTGGTGATGGCTAAGAAGGCAGGCATCAGTTATCAGGAGATCGTGCGTCAGGTGAGGGCAGGGCAGTTCAGCCCTATCTACTACCTGATGGGCGATGAGGCGTACTACATCGACCGCCTCTCGGAATATATCGTTGAGCAGGCGCTCAGCGAGGATCAGCGTGACTTCAACCTGACGATTCTCTATGGCCCGCAGACGACGGGCGAGGAAGTCGTCAATGCCGCCAAGCGCTACCCCATGATGGCGGAGCGTCAGGTGGTGGTGGTCCGTGAGGCGCAGAGCCTCCCTCATAAGGAGGTGCTGGCTTTCTACGCCCAGAAACCGATGCCTTCCACGGTGTTGGTGATGTGCCACAAAAATGGTACGTTAGACCGCCGTACGGGCCTTGCCAAGGACCTCGAGAAGGCTGGAATCGTCTTCGAATCGCGCAAACTTTACGACCGTGAACTGCCTGATTTCGCAAGCAGTTATGTGCGTCGTAAGGGCTCTGAGATTGCGCCAGAAGCGTGCCAGATCATCTGCGAATACGTAGGCGCGGATCTCAACCGCCTTTCGGGCGAGTTGGACAAGCTGATCCTGGCCGTGGGCGAGGGGCGTCGCATCGATGCCCAAACCATACAGGACAATATCGGCATCAGCAAAGAGTTCAATTCCTTCGAGCTGGTGACGGCGCTCTCGTTGAAGGATGTGATGAAGGCAAATCGCATAGTGAAATATTTTGATAGCAATCCTAAGAACTTTGCCCTGCAGCCGACGCTTGCCGTTCTCTTCAAATTCTACTCCGATCTGATGCTCGCATACTATGCTCCCCAGAAGACGGAGGAGGGTATTGCCGCCTGGCTCGAGCAGAGTGTGTGGCAGGTGAAGCGGAACATTATGCCGGCCATGAGAATCTATTCGGCGATGAAAGTGTATGAGATTATCGATCGAATACGCCGAACAGACGGTGCATCGAAGGGGGTAGGAGGTCAAAAAACGACCGATGGAGCCCTGTTGAAAGAGCTCGTTTTTTTCATTCTTCACTAATTTGTATCTATTTTGTCGGAAAATAGCTACAGAATATTTAGCCCTTATTGCACTTGAAACAAGCCTCTTAGGAGGCTTTTTTGTGCGCTGAGAATGGCTCGAAACGAAAGTCTCTCCGGACGTTCGAGCTTGTGCTTTTCGTGACCATTTTCGAGCGGCAAGGTTCGACTTTACGTTTGTTGACATTTTGAGAGATAAATGACGGTCAAAGAACTAAACGCGCGAATTTAAAAACGTAAACAAACCGAGGGCCGTTCTGATTTGTGAATAGGAATTTCATTTCCGTGAATTTACAATTCGAATACGCGAATATGCAGATTTGAATATATGAATGAGTGAATATTTATATCCATATACCATTGTAATACCCATTAAATCAACGAAAAACAAAGATGTATACACGTATATTCACGATATGTATGTCAATATTCTGGAATATCATGCGCTCGGAAATGATTTCTGGGTTGTTGGTGTGATTTATATTGTTTATAACCATTGATATACGGGATTTGGTTTAAGCGGTTTCTTTAAGGAATACAGTAATGTAACCATTTAGTTTTGTGTTTCTAAACACGAACACGTGAACACCTGTGTTTGTATTTGTGTACTACCACTTTTTGAACAGTGAGAAAAATAAATTTTAAAGATTTTGCTCTTAAAATTTGGAAGTTAAAACAAAATTCATTTACTTTGCAGCGTCAAAGTGATAAATGCTATATAAAGGACAGTAAAATATAAGGAGTTTCGTCAATGAAAGAACGCATACGTCAGATCCAGGAATTGCAGCGGATGTCTCAGCGCGAGTTCGCAGCAGCCCTTGGAATTTCTCCTTCTTCGCTGTCGAGCATCTACAATGGCCATACGTCACCGACCAATAATCAAGTGCAGGCCATCCATCGTCGCTTCCCTGAGATCAACACCGACTGGTTGTTGTTTGGTGACGGCGATATGGTTCGCATGAGTCAGGATAGTCAAACAGGTTCGTCGGGAGATGACGATGAGAGCGAAGGCGTTCGCTCAGCTGACTCCCCTGCATCGCAGGCAATCAGCAATCCCGATGGCGACTCGATACAACACCCCGTGTCAGAAAGTGCTTTGCCCAACCAAGTAATCATCCGCGAGACGGTGAAATATGTTGACAAGCCGCAACGTAAGATAACAGAGATTCGTGTCTTCTACGACGATGGAACATTCGACACGTTCTCCGGGTCACGGTGATTGACGAGGGGTCTTTATTCACTTTATCATTAGAATCATCCTTTATTCATATTTCACTTTTACCCAAGAATGCTGGCCGCAACCTCTCTTTTCTACTCCTTATTTTCTGAGCGGCCAAAAGGGGGCTTAACCCGTGAGGGCGCGAGCTCCCCTTTTTTTTAGATAAGGGCGAGAGTTGGAGGCGCGCGAATACGCGCTACACCCAACCAGCGGCAGAGGATTAGCGGAAGGCTACCTCGACCTGCGGCAAGCATTAACGGAAGGCTACCTCGACCTGCGGCAGAGGATGAGCGGAAGTTTGGAGATAAAAAGATAATAGTTATTATGAAGAAATATATTCTTGACCTTGAACTGCGGCATATCAGTGAGCCTCGTCCCGGTTATGCCGTCCTTCAGTTGACCGATCCTCGCGGGCCTTTGCCGGCGATGGTTCCCGGTCAGTTTGTAGAGGTTCGCGTCGATGGGTCACCTTCGACCTTCCTTCGCCGCCCTATCAGCATCAACGTTGTGGATCGCGAGGCTAATGAGCTGTGGCTGCTCGTTCATGCTGTCGGCGAAGGCACGCGGACGCTGGCACACCTGAAGGAAGGTGACGTTGTCAACGTCGTGTTGCCCCTGGGGCATGGGTTCACCATGCAGGCGTCTAAGAGCTATTTGCTGGTTGGCGGGGGTGTAGGAACAGCGCCGTTGCTGTATCTAGGACAGGAATTGGTGAGTATGGGCTGTAAGCCTACGTTCCTGCTCGGAGCGCGAACGGCAGATGACCTGCTGCAGCTCGATTTGTTCCGGCGTCTGGGCGAGGTCTTCGTGACAACGGAGGACGGCAGCGACGGCGAACGCGGGTTTGTGACTCAGCATAGCCTGTGGACGTCGGCTTCGTTTGACCGCATTTGCACTTGTGGTCCTAAGCCGATGATGGTTGCCGTGGCTCGCCTGGCCCGCGAGAAGGGCATTGCCTGTGAGGCGTCGCTCGAGAATATGATGGCTTGCGGATTGGGAGCCTGTCTGTGCTGTGTCGAGGACACAACGGACGGAAATGTGTGCGTCTGTAAGGAAGGTCCTGTGTTTTCCACCGATAAACTGAAATGGTAATGGCAGATTTGAGCATAGCAATAGGGAATCTGAAGCTGAAGAATCCCGTAATGACAGCTTCCGGCACTTTCGGCTACGGCCTTGAGTTTGCCGATTTCATAGATCTCAGCCGTCTTGGCGGCATTATCGTCAAAGGAACTACGCTTGAGCCTCGTCAGGGCAATCCCTACCCTCGTATGGCAGAGACCGCACAGGGCATGCTGAATTGTGTGGGGCTTCAGAACAAAGGCGTGGATTACTTTTGCGAGCATATCTATCCTGAGGTGCGCAAGAACGACACCGCCGTGCTGGTGAATGTGAGCGGTCACAGCGTCGAGAGCTATGCCGAATGTGCCCGTCGCATCGCCGCCCTTGAGGATATCCCAGCGATAGAACTGAATATCTCGTGCCCTAATGTCAAGCAGGGAGGCATGGCTTTCGGCGTGACGCCTGAGGGTGCCTCGAGTGTCGTGAAGGCCGTTCGTGCCGTTTATCCCAAGACATTGATCGTGAAGCTCTCGCCCAACGTGACGAATATCGCTGAGATAGCACGTGCCGTAGAGGCCGAGGGCGCTGATGCCGTATCGCTGATCAATACGCTCATGGGAATGGCTATCGATGCGGAGCGTCGCCGTCCTGTGCTGAGCATTGGCACCGGAGGCCTGTCCGGTCCTGCCGTTAAGCCTGTGGCCCTGCGTATGGTCTGGCAGGTTTACGATGCGGTGAAGATTCCCATTGTGGGCCTTGGAGGGATCATGAACGCCACGGATGCTATAGAGTTCCTGCTGGCCGGAGCTACGGCCGTGGAAATCGGTACGGCCAACTTCATCGACCCCGCAGTGACGATGAAGGTCATCGACGGCATCGAAGACTATCTCGGCCGCCATGGCTTCAGTTCCGTGCGCGACCTCATCGGTGCAGCCCATTGACCTTGTCTTCGTGTTCAATCATCAATCGCATTTCCTTTTATGTATCTTCGTCGTTCCGATCGCCGTGTACTCACCCTGATTATCGCTGTCGTTGTAGCGTTTTGGGGTGGAGTGATCTTAGAACGTCGTCTTTCCCGCACTTCGTCTCCTTTGGCAACGCTCGACGAAGCGGCCATGGATACGCTCGCCCCTTCCTCGCAGCCTCTTTCCTCGCAGCAGCCGTCTTCTTCTCAACCTTCACCTTTTGCTCCGCTTCCTGCCTCATTTACGTTTGACCCGAACACGGCGGATTCTGCCACACTTATGCGTGCCGGTTTGCGCGATTGGCAAGTTCGCAATCTCTTGAAATACCGTTCGCGTGGAGGCCGTTATCATCGTGTGGAGGACTTCAAGCGGTTGTATGGTATGACACCTGAACTCTACGACCGGCTTGCTCCCCATATTCGTATCTCCAAGCAGTTCCGCTACTACGAGGAATCGGACTTTGCGGCTGAGGATGCCCGTCGTGATGCCCGTCGTGCAGCCCGCCAGGCGCATTACGACTCCTTGCAGCTTCGTCGCGAGGAGAATGCGTTGGCACGTAAAGATTCGCTGGAGCGCATATATTCCCGTCAGGAGAAGTTCACGGAGTTGGTGCAGCTCGATCTTAATGCCGTAGATTCTGCGACGTTGAAGAAGGTTCCGGGCATCGCTTCCTACCGTGCGCGTCAGATTCTGCGTTATCGCGATCGTCTTGGCGGCTTCGTCAGCATTACCCAGCTCTCAGAAATCGAGAACTTCCCTGCTGACGAGCTCGCTTCGTGGTTCAAAGTGGAGCGCGGTGTCCTGCGTCATCTGAAAATCAACAGCGCCAGCGTAGCCGATCTTGGCCGTCATCCTTATATCGGTTTTGCCCGTGCTCGAGCCATTGAAACCTATCGTCGCACGAACGGCACGATTCACTCCCTCGCCGAGCTTCGTCTGCTGCCAGAGTTCACCGATGATGTCATCAGACGGATAGAGCCTTACATTGAGTATTGAAAGGCCCTGTTAAAGACCAACGCCGATGCGACCAAGTCACATCGGCGTTGTCGTAAAAGGCTTTTAGCAAAAGTCTATTTCTTGAGGCTGAATCCGACTTTCATGCCGTCGTAGCTTCCTCCGAACACGCTGGCTACGGTGCCGAGTGCGCCCGTCTTGCCGAGGAGCTGTCCGACGCCGTTCAAGACGCTGAGGAGTTTGTCGGCATCGTAGAGCAGGCAGAGGTTTGTGCCGTCCATACCTACGGTACAGGTCTGGTTCATGATACCGAGCGTTCCGTTGAGGCTCAGTGTCTTGGTGTTGCGGTCGTAGGCGTAGGTGCCGGAGGAGATTGTGCGTCCCTTCGTGGAGATGGTGAAGGTCTTGTCCTGATTGAAGGTGTAGGTTGTCGCGCCCTTGGTGATGCCCACCTTCGAGAGATACTTGTCGAGGCTCTTCTCAATCGACTGGGCCATCACGGTACCACCGGCTTTGGTGAGGAGGCTCTCGCTCTCGAACCGCACCTGTGGTTCCTGGTAAGTCCAAGTGCCCACGAAGCTCTGTTCGGTGATGGCGTTGGAGAGCAGTCCTCCGAGCAGGTTCTCGAGAATGGCAGCGCCGGCGGTGATGAGGTCAGTGTTGCCGCCCGTGGTGCCCGTGGAGGAGCCTGAGCCGAGGTTCATGCAGCTGTTGAGGCTGAGTGCTCCTGCGATGATGGCTGCTAAGATGGTGTTTTTTCTCATAATTGTGTAGTGTTAGAGGGTGTGTTGAACAGTTTCATGAAATCGCGGGGAAAGGGTGTCTCGAAGTTCATGACTTCGCCTGTGCGAGGATGGTAGAAGTCGAGACGGTAGGCGTGCAGGCATAGCCGTCCGATGGGGTCGTTGCCATCGCCGTACTTCTTGTCGCCGAGCACGGGATGCCCGATGTCCTGCATGTGGACGCGAATCTGGTTCTTGCGTCCCGTCTCGAGTTTCAGCTCCACGAGCGAGCATCGCGGCGAAGTCTTGAGCGTATGATAATGAGTGACAGAGAACTTGCCACCTCCGGGATCGGTGTCAGAGGAATAGGTGATGAAGGCTTTATTATCCTTGAGCCACGATTCGATGGTTCCTCCTTCGCGCTCCATCTCTCCACTGACGACAGCGACATAACGGCGGTCGAAGACGATGTCGTGCCAGTTGTCCTCGAGGATTTTGGCTATCTCCAGGTTCTTGGCGTACATCATCAGTCCGCTGGTCTCGCGGTCGAGGCGGTGCACGGTGTGTGCGGTGCATTTGAAATGACGCTTCTGGAAATACTCGTCGAGGACTTGTTTGGCCGAGTACTGTTTCGCCGTGGCGGGCATGGAGAGGATGCCTTCGCTCTTCTCGATGACTACGAGATCCTTGTCCTCATAGACGATTTTCACGTACTTGTTGAGCAACTGGTTCGACCGTTTATGCTTGCTGACGCGTACGATTTGCCCGGGGTGCAGCGGCTCGTCGTAGCGTGTCGTGTTGCGGCGGTCCACGGTGATGCCGTGCCCTGTCAGGATATCCTTGGCACGGTTGCGCGTGAGGCTCATCGCCTTGATCAGGAACTCGAGCAGCGTCGTCTCTTCACGCACGGTGAGTTCGTTGTATTTCGAAGCCGCGTATTCTGCACCTGTCTTATTTCTCATAGTCTTTCTTGCGTTTAGGGTTCATCGGGAACCAGCCTCGCTGGACGCGCTTGTGCTGTTGAAAGACTTCGTGAATCCCCCAAAGGGACGAGAAGGCCACTACGCCGAAGACGATGCTGACGTAGTTGTTCTCAACAAAGAGTGATGCGCATAGGAACAGGAGCCCGACCAAGAGGAAAGCCCACCACGACCGGCGGCCGAAGTAATATTCGGCTTTGATGACGATGGGGTGGAAGATTCCGATGGTGAGGAAAGTGACTAGTCCGATAATGATTCCGTATAAGTTCATAATTTATTCGTGATGATAAGGTTCTCCGCGTAGGATGGTATGGGCACGGTAGAGCTGTTCGACGAAGATGAGGCGTATGAGTTGATGGGAGAAGGTCATCTGCGAGAGGGAGATCTCCTCCTTTGCCAATGCATGAATCGAGGGGTCGAAACCGTAAGGGCCGCCGACGATGAAGACGATGCGGCGTGCTCCGGTGTTCATGCGTTTCTGCAACCAGGTCGCGAAGTCCATTGAGCGTCGTTCCGTGCCATGTTCGTCGAGCAGCACGACGTAGTCAGCGGGTTGCAGCTGCTTCTTGATGAGCTCTGCCTCCATCGTCTTCTGCTGTTCCATCGTTAAGGCTCTGGTGCTGCGCAGCTCGGGGATGACATCGATGGAGAACGGCACATAGTGCGTCAGGCGGCTTGAGTAGTCGTCGATGAGCGCTTGTACGTGACGGTCTGTTGTCTTTCCGATGACGAGGAGGGAGAGGCGCATGGGGGGGGAGTGAAATTAGTTGAGATTATGGGTTGAGGAGCGATTTGGCGGTTTCGTCGCCTAGTTCGGCAGCGCGTTGCAATGCCTGACGGGCTTCGGCTTCTTTCTTCTGTTGCCTGAGGCAAACGCCGAGGATGCGGAAGGCATCAGGGAACTGATCGTCGAGGGCGATGGCAGCGCGTGCGGCGGTGACGGCTTCGTCAATCTGCCCGAAGCGGTAGTTGGCGGCAGCCAGTTCAGCCTGGTAGAGCGGTTCCTTGGGATCCATCTTCGCAGCACGTTCGATGTCGTCGAGCGCCTGTTGGAACATTCGGCACCGCATCTCAGCCTGTTCGCGTTGATAGTAGAAATTGGCGTTCAGCGAGTTGCGCATCAGATGCTCATAGTCGTAGAGGTCAATAACCGCTTCGCGGTATTTCTCCATGCTGAGGAGCGTCTGTGCACGCATCAGCAAAGCCGGTGCTGCCTCGTTGACGTAAGGCTTGGTGAAGCAGGCAACGGCGCTGTCCTGCAAGGCGAGGACTGCCGTGGTGTCGCCCAGCATCTGCTGGCATTGCGCTGCGTAGAGGAAATTGTTGGCAGAGCGCATATTTGTGCTGTTCACGTCGATGAACAGCTGGCAGGCTTCGGCGTAACGCCGCTGGCCGTAGAACACATGGGCTTTCAGTGCGGTATAGACAGGACTTGGCGCTATGGCTGTGGCGGCGTCGATGTCCTCGATGGCGCGGTCGAGTGTCCACGTCTCGGGCACGGGAGCCGCGGCCTGTACCTGTCCGAAGATGGATCTGGCGCGTGAATAGTAGATGTCTTCTTTCTGCGTCACAGCCTTCAATCCTGCGTTCCACGCCTCCTCAGCCGCCGCGTAGTCTCCTTTGGCACTGAGCATTTCTGCTTTCATCGTGTAGCCGTTGGTCAGGCTGGGGTAAGCAGCGATGTAGTCATCGACATAGGAGAGGTAGAGTGCGGTGTCGCGCGTTCCGACCAGGAAGATAAAGCTGTTGGCCTGTTCGGCATCGTCGGGAAGCGCTTTCTTCATGGGGAGTTCGCGGTAGTCTGTTGTCGTAGCCGACATCGCGCTCGTTTTCAGACTCATGGCATAGTCGGCCGCGATGGCGAAGCATTGGTCTTGCGAGCCGCTTGCGTCCATCTGCAGGAGTCCGATGACTTCGCCGTCGTCATTCATGACAGGGCAGGCTGTGGTTTTCTCTGTTGTCTTGCCTTTGAGTGTGTAGTAGGCGAAACGTTCGTTGAAGTTCTCGACCTTGTCGATTTCGGCGATGAGGGGTACGCTGGCTTTACTCGACAGGTAGGGCATTACGTATGCCGGTTGCCCTTTGGCCGCATTGATGGCGGCGATGTGCAGGGGTGCCGGCTTCTTGGCATCGACGTGGATTTTAACTACGTCGTAGAGCGCACTGGCTCCTTCGATGCAGGTGACGGGCCATTCCTTGCCGCTCTCGTCGATGGCCACGGCTTTCGTGGCGCCCTTGAACGATGCGTAATCGGAAAGAGCCGTGCCGTCGTCGCCAACGAAAAAGCCGTTTGTCGAGTGCAGGATCTGCCCTGCTGCGTCGTAGGTAATAATGTTGAGTTGAGCCTTGCGCGCTTTCTTAAACCATTTGGTGTTCTGTGCGCAAACTACACCGCTGAAGGCTGCGATGCAGGCGAGGATGATAATGCGAATATAATTATTTCTTGTGATCATAAGCGAAACGTTTTTATGCGTTTTGCAGTAGAGCTCGAGCGTTCTGCTTGGCAGCCTCGGTGAGTTCTGCTCCGCTGAGCATGTGAGCGAGCTCGATGACGCGCTGTTCCGTGTCAAGTTCTTCGATGTGGCTGGTCGTGGAGTCCGCTTCGTCCTGTTTGAAAACGCGGTAGTGGTGAGCGCCGATGGCGGCAATCTGTGGCAGGTGTGTGATGGAGATGACCTGTCGCCCTCCATCGCCCATCTCCTTCATCATCAGCGCCATGCGTTCGGCAATTTGTCCGCTCACGCCCGTATCAATTTCATCAAAGATGATGGTTGGCAGTTGCACGGCGCCGCTGAGCATGGCTTTCAGCGACAGCATCACGCGCGCTATTTCGCCGCCCGAAGCGACGTCGGCAACAGGCTGCAACGGTGTGTTCTTGTTGGCGCTGAAAAGGAATTCCACCTTGTTGAAGCCTGTGGGTGTAGGCATCGGGGTCTGACTGATCTCGACTTTGAATCGCACGTTAGGGATTCCGAGCGGAGCCAGCCGTTCGTGCAGCTGATTCTCCACCTCGCGGGCATACTGGTGGCGTATCTGGGTAAGTTCCTCCCCGAAGCCCATTACGGTTTCGAGGGCTTGTTTGCGACGCTGCTCCAGTAGCTGCAGCTGTTCGTCGCTGGTATCGATCTGCTCCAGCTGTTCGCGGTATTGCGCGGCTACGCTGATGAGTGCTGCTTCGTCGGCAGCGTGGTGTTTCTTAAGTGCAGCGTAGAAGGCGCTGAGCCACTCGTTGACCTTGTCGAGCCTTGAGGGATCCACCTCCACACGCTCGGCAGCACTGTCGAGCTCGCCCTCGATGTCTTTCAGTTCGATGAGGCAACTGTTGACGCGTGTCGCCAACTCTTCTGCCGCTGGCAGCATTGCGGCTACGGCACTCAGTTGGTGTTGTGTTTCACGCAGCGCAGAAATGACTCCGGCGTTCATCTCGCCGTCGCCTTGAATGAGGTTTGACGCCGTCCACAGCGCCGTCCTGATCTCCTCTGCGTGTTCGAGCATCTGCGCCTCCTGCTCCATTTCCTCCTGTCGCCCTTCCTGCAGTTCCAGCTCATCAAGCTGTTGCAGTTGGAACCTCAGGTATTCCTCGTCGTCGTGAAGATGGTCGAGTCGCTGCTGAGCCTCTTCAAGTTGCTGGCACGCCTGCTGGTAGTCGTTGAAGGCTTGCGAGTAGGCCTTGAGCAACGTTTCGTCGTGGGCCAGCGTGTCAATGACCGAGAGTTGGAAATCCTCGGTCGTGAGCAGCAGGTTCTGGTGCTGAGAATGGATGTCAATGAGTCGGTTGCCCAAGTCGCGAAGCTGATTGACCTGAGCCGGTGTATCGTTGATGAAGGCGCGGCTCTTGCCGGAAGCTGTCAGTTCGCGCCGTATGATGCATGTGTGTCCGTCGAAGTCGAGGTCGTGGTGGACGAAGAAGTCGTCCATTCCATAGTCCGTAAGGTCAAACATAGCTTCGATGACGCAACGGCTCTCGCCAGCTTTGATCATACGTGTTTCGGCGCGTTGTCCCAGGAGCAGTCCTATGGCTCCGATGAGAATACTCTTGCCTGCGCCCGTCTCGCCCGTAATCACGGAGAAGCCGCGGTGGAAATCGATGTCGAGCTGTTCGATGAGCGCGTAGTTCTTGATGGAAAGTGACTGTATCACTGCTTGATTTTTTCCCAGTAAGTGTTCTGTGACGGATTGATACTGAAGAGTATGTCGTAAACGGCCTCGCGCTCCTCGGGCGTCCCTTTTCCGGTGAAAATGCTAACGAGCTCGTCGCGCTTGAAGTCGGTGAAGATCTGTGGCAACTGGCTGAGCGATTTGTCCTCATGGGATTCTTTCAGCAGTTTCACGGCTTCCGCAATTGCAGCGCGTGCCGCCTCGCTGTCCTCTGCCATGTGATCGAGGCCGTTGCGGTAATAGGCGTATTGCAGTTGGCGGAACTTCTCCATGGCACCGTCGAGATAGTCGTTGACGATGGCGAATCGGTTTTTAGTGTCGTCGAAGGCCTTCCAACCCTTGTAGCCCAGGCCTTCCGCGTTGTTGCACACGTCCATGGCTTGCTGCAGCACTTCGGTGCCAGCCATCGGCGCCATGGAGTCGAGATCCAGTCCGATAATCATGTAAGCCCAGTAGGCCAGCATCGCCGTCAGGTTGTTGTCCACCTGTTCGGGTCGCCATTCCAGCTGATCGAACTCCTGGAAGTTGAAATCGAAGTCCTTGTCGTTCATGTTCCACACGGTCGTGGTGTAGGACGAGTTATAGACGGGTCGCACGCAGGCTACGAGCAGGCTTCCCTTGAACGAGTTGTCCGTTTCGCTGTAAGTGTCGATGGTGATGTTGAACGTGCATTGAATGCGTTCCATCTCGCGAAACTTGATGTTGGTCCAAGCGTGTTCGTTGAGCAACTGCGTAGCGGCTTTCTCCAAGGCGTCAAACACGCCCGATTTGGTGTTTGATACCTGTTCGCGGTTGATGATAACCTTGGCATTAAGCTCTTGTGCTGCAGCCGATAAGGGCAGCAACAGCGTTGTCAGAAGGATGGTCAGAAAGCGCTTCATTGGCTCACAAAATAAGAAAAAGGAATCGAATCAGAGAAGCTTCTCGAGATGATCGATGATATCGCTTGCCACCTCAGCCTTTGTCTTCAACGGGTAGGGTATAGCCTCGGTGGGGGTGATGATCGTTACTTTGTTCGTGTCGTGTTGGAAGCCGGCTCCCTCGTCGTTCAGCGAGTTGAGTACGATGAAGTCCAAGTTCTTGCGCGCCAGCTTGTCCTGAGCGTGAGCAACTTCGTCGTTCGTTTCGAGTGCGAATCCCACGAGTCGTTGCCCTTCGCGTTTCATCTGCCCGAGTCCGGCAGCGATGTCGCGTGTCGGTTTGAGGTGCAGTGTGAGTCCGTCGCCTTCGCGCTTGATCTTCGCGTCGGCCACGGTGTTGGGTGTGAAATCGGCTACGGCAGCGCATAGGATGGCCGCATCGGCATCTGGGAAACGCAGGCTTGCGGCTTCCCACATCTGCTGTGCGCTCTCGACGTGCGTCGTTGTGACGCCCTTGGCATCGGTCGATCGCTGAATGGGTCCGCACACGAGCTCCACGTCAGCGCCTCGCCGTGCACATTCCTCTGCGAGGGCGAGTCCCATCTTCCCGCTTGAATAATTGCCGATGAAGCGTACGGGGTCGATGCGCTCGTAGGTAGGTCCGGCGGTGATGAGCACGCGCCGTCCTTTCATGCTTCCTTTGTGCTGCAGCGCTTCCAGCACTTTCTGTGCGATTACCTCCGGCTCTTCCATGCGGCCTTTGCCCACAAGATGGCTGGCCAGTTCGCCTGAGGCGGGTTCGATGACGGTCACGCCCCGCTGGCGCAACAGCTGCAGGTTGTCCTGTGTCGAGGCGTGAGCCCACATGTCGAGGTCCATGGCAGGAGCGATGAACACAGGAGCTTTCATCGACAAGTAGGTCGTGATGAGCATATTATCAGCGATGCCGTGTGCCATCTTGCCGATCGTCGATGCTGTGGCGGGTGCAATGATCATGGCATCAGCCCATAGTCCTAAGCTGACGTGGCTGTGCCAAGTGCCGTCGCGCTGCGAGAAGAAGTCGCTGATAACAGGCTTCGACGTCAGCGCCGACAGCGTGATGGGGGTGATGAACTCCTTGCCGGCCGGCGTGATGACAACCTGCACCTCGTGTCCAGCCTTTACCAGCTGGCGGATGAGGGTGCAAGCCTTGTAGGCTGCTATGCTTCCTGTGATGCCTAAGACGATGTTCATGATTTGCTATTCTTGCTGCGCAGGGCGATAGTGGTGAGCACTTGCTTGGTGTTACGTGTGAAGCTGCCGTTCATCATCCAGCTGTAGTAGCTGGGCTCTTTCATGAGGACTTCGACCACGGGCATTCCTTTGTGCTTGCCGAAGTTGAAGCACTCCACGCCGTCGTCGTTGAGGACGATACGTCCGGCGAAGTCCACATTGCGGTTCATCTGTGAGTAGTCGGCGAGGAAGGTGACGTCGTTCTGCAGCGCGTCGGGGTAGTGGTCGAGCTGAGCGCACAGCACTTCGTAGGTCGCCCGTGTGTCGGCCAAAGCCGAGTGGGCATTCTCGAGGTCCTTGTGGCAGTAGAACTTATAAGCAGCGATGAGCGTGCGTCGCTCCAGCTTGCGGTAGATGTTCGAGACGTCCACGCTGCGGCAGGCTGACAGGTCGGCATCGACGCCCACCCTCAGCATCTCTTCCGCCAGCATAGGGATATCGAAGTTATTCGAGTTGAAGCCTCCGAGGTCGCACCCTTTGATGAACGCCCAAACGTCAGCTGCCACGTCGTCAAATGTCGGGCAGTCGGCCACGTCGGCGTCGTAGATGCCATTGATCTTCGATGCCTCCTCGGGGATGTGCATCTGCGGGTTGATACGCATCGTCTTAGCCTCTTCGTTGCCGTTGGGGTAGATCTTCAAGAGGCAGATCTCCACGATGCGGTCAGAGGCTATATCGACCCCCGTCGTTTCGAGGTCGAAGAATACGATGGGTTTGTTCAGATTCAGTTTCACGGCCTTAATCGTTCAACATCATAGGCATGAGCAACATGAGAATCTCCTCACCTTCCTTCTGCACGGATGGCTTGATGATACCAGCGCGTCCGGGGTCGGCCAGCTCCACGACGACCTCGCTGCTTTCGAGGTTTCCGAGGATGTCGAGCAGCAGAGTGCCCTTGAATCCGATATTGATGGCGGGTGCGTCATACTCGCAGATGAGGCGCTCCTCGGCGCTCGTGCTGTAGTCCACGTCCTGTCCGCTGACGGTCAATGAGTCCTTCTTGAAGGCCAGCTTCACCTGAGCGCTGCTCTGGCTGCTGAACACGAGTACGCGCTTCAGCGTCGAGATGAATGCGGCGCGGTCCACGGTGGCCTTATACGGGTTGTTCTGCGGAATCACGCTGTTGTAGTTGGGGTAGCGGCCGTCGATGAGGCGGCAGGTCAGCGTGAAGTCGGCGGTGGTGACCACGGCCGTCTTGTCGTTGAATTCCAGCGTCGCCATGGCATCGCCTTTCTGAAGCAGGCCCTTAAGGATGTTGGCCGGCTTCTTGGGCAGGATGAATCCCGTCTGCGCCTCGCTGGTGATGCCGAAGTCCTTGTTGCGCACGAGCTTGCGGCCGTCGGTGCCGACGAACACAAGGCATTCGGGGGTGAAGTCGAAGTAGATACCCGTCATGACAGGGCGGATCTCGTCGTCGGCAGTGGCAAAGAGGCTGTGTGTGATGCCAGAGAGCAGGGCACTCTGACGAATCTCGTGGCGCTGAGCCTCGCCATCCAGGCGGTGGGGCACAGGATATTCGTCAGCCCGTTCGCCGACGATGTTGAATCGGCCGTTCTGGTAGCTGCCACGGATCTCCATCGTGTCGAGATTCACATCGAGGGTGATGGGCTGGTCGGCAATCTCCTTCAGCGAGTCCTGAATCGTCTTTGCCTTGATGCAGAAGCGGGCATTCTCGTCGCTCTCGATGAGTTCCACGCTGGTGACCAGCGTCGTCTCGCTGTCCGAGGCAGTGATGGACATCGTCTTGTCCTCAATCTCGAAGAGGAAGCAGTCCAGAATGGGCAGCGAATTCTTGCTGTTGAGTACGCGGTTGATGGAAGTGAGGCGGCCGAATAGTGCCGCGCTGGAGACTTTGAGTTTCATGTCGTATGATATTTAACAGTTATTTTTATGCTTCTTTCTTGAATTGTAGCTTTAAAACCGAGCAAAGATAGATATTTTCACGCAGTCTGGCAAAAAAACTTCCTTAAAATTAGCAAAAGTGGCGAGAAACTCCTACATTTGCACCGCAAAAGCGACAAATCATCCTTTCGCTGGTTGCCAAATTGACGCAAATATTCACCTTATTAATATAAAAAGAAAGAAATGGAAATCTCTGGTAAGATTACTTATGTGTTGCCTGAACGCGGCGGCGTATCGCAGCGCTCCGGCAGTGAGTGGAAGGTAGCATCCTATGTCATCGAAACTTTCGAACAGTATCCCAAGAAGTGTTGCTTCGAGGTCTTCGGTTCCGATCGTATCGCTCAGTTCAACATTCAGGTAGGGCAGCAGCTCACCGTCAGCGTCGATATTGATGCCCACGAGTACAACGGCCGCTGGTACAATCAGATCCGCGCCTGGAAGGTAGCTCCCTACGACCCGAATGCTGTGGCTGCTCCTGCCGCAGATCCCGCCGCAGCTATTCCTCCTGCCGCTCCCGAAGCTCCCTTCCCCCCTGCACAGCCGGTAGCACCCTCGCCCGCTGATGCTGCAGCACCGGCTGCTCCTGCTGCTCCCGCCTTCGGAGGCGAAAGCACCGACGACCTGCCCTTCTAATCATTTTCATCCTTTGCGATCTGCGCCCCCATGCCTTTTTTACGGGTGCATTAAGCTGCAAAGTGACTCTCCCCCAAAAAGCCGACGAACTGCTGAAAATCAGTTACGTCGGCTCTTCTTTTCATGACTGCTTAACACACGTATAGACGTAGGAGGTCACACGTATAGACGTAGGAGGTCACACGTATAGACGTAGAGCCTTGCACGTATAGACGTCGAAGGCTGAGCGACGGGACGTGTGCGCGGCCTCTTTCTGAAGCTTCGGGGAAAGCTTATATGGAGCGGGGGAAGTAGGAAAGTAAGAAAGTAGGAAAGTAGACATTAAGGGTTTTCGGGGGCGCGAATCAGCATCAACAACGGCAGGGTGCAGTAATTTTCAGAGGACGACTAGAAGCAGCATATATCACTATATATTTATATGAATAATAATAATTATAAAGGAATAATTATATGGTTATATATAATACTAATATTATAAAGTTATTATTATATAATACTATTATTATTAAATAATTATATAATAAATATTATACTCGTTTCCCTGTTTTGTGTATGTTCCCTTCTGTGGAGCAAAAATGCTTAATGTCTACTTTCCTACTTTCCTACTTTCTTACTTTTCTGCCTTCAGCTTTCCGAAGGTCATTGAAAATGTTCGATCCTTGCTTTCGGCGATGCTACTTCCTGCTTTCCGCTGTTGTCTCTTCGTCTTCGCAACCTGCGGCGCGCAGGATCAGGGTGGTGGCGCCGATATTGATGATGGTGCCGTCGTCGATGCGGAGTCGGTCATTGGCGCGGAGTAGGGTGGTGCCGACGCAGGTGCCGGTGCCGTCGGTGCTGGCATCGCGAAGCGTGTAGATGAATTCGCCCTGGCGGTTGCGACGGACGTTGATGACGCAATGGGTCGTATCAACGCTGGGATCGGTGGTTTCGATAGGCGTATTGATGCTTGTGCCGCGAACGTATCGCCCGATGACGTTATCTCCCATGCGCAGGGGCAGTATTTGCTTGTAGTGGAAGACGTTTTCGATGACGATGATTGCGCCGCAGTCCTCTTCCTCCTGAGGCTTCTGCTCTTGGCTTGGAACGTTGATGCGAACGCCGAACTGCCGTTGGCATTGAGGACATTGGAACACTAAAGTTTGACCTTCGGCGTAGGGTGTTTCGTCGAAGGTCAAGTCATAATCACATTTGGGGCATCTGACGCGTTTCATAGTTTCAAAACCCAAGCTGCAGCGTAGTCGCCGCCGAGGAGATGTAGTTGGTGTGCGAGGTTTGCGGCGTCGGTTTCCGTGGCCAGGCCGTCGATGACGACGCGCAGCATTTTCCCGTTGTCGTGGACGCGTGCGTTAGCGTAGCCCATATCCTGCAAGCGCTGTACGAAGGCATCGGCATTCTTGCGCGAGACTTGGCTGGCAAGGACGACGGCATAGGAGGCTTCTTGGGCGGTCTTCTCTTCGATGGCCTTTTCTTCAACAGCCTTCTCTTCGGCGGCTGTAGCGTTTTGCGCTGTCGGGATTTCTTCGTTGACGAGAGCGTCTGTGGCTGCCGGCTGTTCCTCGGCTTTTGTTTGCTGGGTGTTCTCCACCTTGGGCGACGAGGAGAAGACTGACGCCTGCCCGCCTTTAACGTCGCTCATCTGGAAGGGTGACGTGAAAATGACACAAATGATGGCGATGGCAGCAGCGGCAGCGACGTTACGAAGTGTGCGGCGGCTGATGCGAATGGTGATGTCATCGTTGTGGCGGAAGGGACGCACCGCTGTGTTGTGGTGAGCATGAGTGTTCGATGCTGCGGCATGCGGCATGCGGTTTGCGAGGCGCGGCATCGTGAATGCGTCGAGGCCATAGTAGCGGGGCGTGGTCACTCCGGCCTGGCAGGAGGAGAAGGAGATCTGTCCGTCGTCGTCCTGCGTGAAGACACCGATGGTGCCGAAGTCCACCTGCCCGTCGGCCAACAGTTGGCTGCGCAGGTCGAGCACCATGGCTTGTGTGGCGCGTTTGGCCTCGGAGAGCGAGCTGTTCTGCTCCTGACGAACGGCTTCGACAAGGAGAAGGTCGTCCTGCACGAGATCGGGATTAAAGCGCACGAGTCGCGAAGGGGGGAAGAAGATGTTCTCCTGCTCGGAGCGTGTGGCAGCACTCTCGTGAACCACAAACGCACCAAAATGAGGCACTACGACGCAGTCGTGGTGCAGCAGAAGACGTTCGATATGTAAAGAAAGTGCTTTCATCGGCGACAAAGGTAATAAAAAGTTTATAGTTGAATGTTCAAAGTTGGAAGTTTTTTTTGTTTGGGCGCGTTTTTTTGCTTTTTTAATTTATTTAAGGGTCAAGTTCGTTGTTCTTGTTCCTTTTTTCGTATATTTGCGCCGAACTTTAGACTTTGTTTAGCGCAGAATACGTAGAGATCATGAATCACGTTTTAAAGGTTTATAAGGCTTCGGCCGGTTCGGGTAAGACGTTCCGGCTGGCAGTTCATTATATCAAGTTGTTGGTGGAAAACGATGGCGGCGGCGAATACGCTCATATCCTGGCAGTTACCTTCACCAATAAGGCGACGACCGAGATGAAGGACCGCATCATCAGTCAACTTTACGGTATCGGGCACGCCCTGCCGAAGAGTCAGGCTTACTACGCGGAGTTGTGCAAAGCCTTGGAGGCTGACGGTCGCACCGACTTGTCGGAGGCGGAGATTCGTCGTCGCTGTCGCGAAGCGTTGCATGCTATTCTTCATGACTACAATCGTTTCCGCGTTTCGACGATCGACGCTTTTTTTCAGATGATCTTGCGCGGACTGGCACACGAGCTGGGTCTGACTGCCAATCTGCAGGTCGAGATCAGTGACACGGAGGTGCTGTCGGAGGCGGTGGATCGCATCGTGGACCGTCTCCAGACCGACCAGGTGCTGCTGGAATGGATGTACAGTCTTGTGCGTGATCAGATTGAGAACAACCAGAAATGGAACGTGACGGGCAAGGTCAAGAGCTTCGGTCTCGCCATCTTCAACGAGGATTATCTCTTTCATGGCGAAGCGCTGCGCCAAGTGCTGGCCGATGAGGTTCGTTTCAATGCTATACTCGAGGAAATAAAGCAGTTGCGCGATGATGCAATGGCTGCCGTGAAAGGCATGGCTGCTCGCCTCGAGCACGCTGTTCTCAGCAATGGCGTGGACTACACCGACTTCTCCAACGGCAAGGACCTGCGTTCCTTTGCTGAGAAACTCAGGAACGGCAATATGCAGGTGGTGGTCAGCGAACGTTTGCGCGGATGGGCGCTTGACAGCGAATCGCTGGTGAAGAAATCCGATCGGATGAATAGACCCGATCTTGTCGCGAGTGCGCGTCTCGTGAGCGATGAGCTGGAGCAGGTGCTCGAGGACTATCAGCGTCGCCGTAGCGACTACAACAGCGCATCGCTGGTGCTGTCGCATATCAAGTCGTTGCGTCTGTTGGGCGCTATCGACGAGGAGGTGGCGCATCTCAACACCGAGATGTCGCGCTTCATCCTTGCCAAGACGCCGATTCTGCTTAGTCGGATGATTGGCGAGAGCGATGCACCCTTCGTGTTCGAGAAAATGGGCGCTCTGCTGCGCCACGTGATGATCGATGAGTTCCAGGACACGTCGAAGCTGCAATGGAAGAACTTTCGCACGCTGCTCTTAGAGAACTACGCCAAGGGCGGCAGCAATCTCATTGTCGGCGATGTTAAGCAAAGCATCTATCGTTGGCGCGGCGGCGACTGGCGCGTCCTCGGGACCATCGAGGGGCAGCCGCAACTGTCTGCTGACGTGGAGTCGCTGAACGTCAATCGTCGCAGTTGCCGCACTGTCATTGATTTCAACAGCCGTTTCTTCGAACGGGCTTATGAGGCGCTGGATAACGTATCGTTGGAGGATGCGACGAGCCTCGACGAGCCTTTCTCTTTCGCCATGGCCTATGGCGACGTGAAGCAGGAATGTCCCGAGGACGCACCTGAGACCGGATATGTTCGAGTGACGACCTTGAGCACTGAGCATTACCCCCATCGCGAGGATTGGGAGCCGGCGATCATCACCGATATGATGCAGCAGATCCGTGAGCTCCACAGCCTCGGGATTCCTTATCGCGAAATGGCGATTCTCGTGCGTATCAACAAAGAGGCACAGCCCATCATCAACGCTTTCGCCGAGGTCGAGGATATGCCTGCCATCGTGAGCGACGAGGCATTCCTTTTTGCTTCAAGCCCAGTCATTTGTCGTTTGGTGGCAGCGCTCCGTGTGATGGACGACAGCGACAATCAGGTGGCAACCTACTACCTTCGCCAGCTGGGCGCCGAGGATGTGGTCAGCGACGACTCGCTTCGCACGAAGCCGCTCTACGAGCTTATCGAAACGCTCTACCGCAGGATGCATCTTGATGCCGTTGAGGGTCAGGACGCTTTCGTGTTCGGCTTCTTCGATGCCGTCGTCGATTACACGCGCCACAACGCCTCGGATATCCATTCGTTCCTGCGCTATTGGGACGAGACGCTCTCGGCAAAGAGCATCCCGGCAGGGCAGGTGGATGGCATCCGAATCCTCACGATTCACAAGGCCAAGGGCTTGGAGTTTCACACCGTTTTCCTGCCTTTCTGCACCTGGGCTTTCGAGCGCGGTCGATGGTCGGACCTCATCTGGTGCCACCCGACGGAAAAGCCCTTCAGCGAGTTGTCGCTGGTTCCCGTGACACCGACAAAGGCCATGGATCTTTCTGTTTTCCACGACGAATACGTGCGTGAACATCTGTTCTCGCGCTTGGACGAATTGAACTCGCTGTACGTCGGGTTCACGCGCGCGTGCGCAAATTTATATATATGGTCAGCCGGCAAGGAATCGGCATTGGCTAAGCCTTCGCGTACCGTCGGCGATTTGATTGCTGCCTTGCTGCCGGAGGGGTACACCCAAGGAAAGCCTGTGCTGACCATCAAAGCCGAAGGGCAAAGCGACAACCGAATGCAGCCCGACAGCGAGGCGGAGCAGGTCTCCATGTGCAGCTATCCCCTCACGGCCACCTTCCGCCAGAGCAATCGTTCGCAGCAGTTCATCAAGGCGCAGACCGATGACCTTGACGAGCTGGCGATGAGCGAGCAGGCGCGACAGCAGCAGTATATCGAGACGGGCAAGCTCTTGCACAGCGTTTTGCAGAAAGTGCGGCGGCGCAGTGACGTGCCGCGCGTGCTGGACGCCTTGGAGCAGGATGGCGTGATTGCCCGCTCGGCCCCCGACGGGACTTACGTCGCCGTGGGGCGCGACGAGCTGGAGCGCTGGCTCGACCGTGGATGGCAGAACCCGCAGGTGGCCGAATGGTTTGACGGCGAATGGCAGATCTTCAACGAATGCTCCATCGTTCGCACGAATCCCACGAGCCGTCTGCCCGAGACGCTTCGCCCCGACCGTGTCATGATCGCGCCCGACGGAAGCCGTGTCGTCGTCGTCGATTTCAAGTTCGGACGGCCCCACAGCGACTACGACGAGCAGGTGGAAACCTATATGGAACTGCTCACCGCGATGTATCCTGAGGCCGTCGTGGAAGGCTACCTCTGGTATGTCTATTCCGGCAAGGTTCAGCCTGTCGGGACGACGCCTGAGCGCAAACCTGCACCTCAACCCAAGCGTGCGCCGAAGTCGTCGCCAACAGATTCTTCTCAACTTACTCTCGATTTCTAAGTGTAGGAATATGAATACGTTTCTTCATCTTGTTGCACAATCCCTGCTTCAGCGCTATGGCAACAACCTGAGCCGTCTGACGCTCGTTTTCCCAGGCAAACGTGCCGTTCTGTTCTTCAATCAGGCGCTGACGGAACTTTCCGATCGTCCGGTGTGGTCGCCGCGTTGTGTGACCATCAGCGAACTCTTCCACGAGGCCTCGCCCTATACGCCTTGCGACCCCGTCGAGAGCGTTTGCCGCCTCCATCGCGTCTATGCCCAAATCGTCGATGAGCCTCAGACGCTCGATCAGTTCTACGGCTGGGGTGAGGTGCTGTTGGCCGACTTCGACGATGTGGACAAACATCTGGCCGATGCCCGGCAGTTGTTCACGAACATACGCGATATCAAGGCTTTGGAGGATAACTCCTATATCACTCCCGAGCAGGAAGCCGCGCTGCGCTCGTTCTTCAGCGATTTCTCCGTCGAAGGCAACTCGATGGTGAAGGAGCGCTTCCTGGCGCTGTGGAACAGGATGGCGCAGATCTACGACGAGCTGAACGCTTCGATGCGTCGCGACGGCCTCTTGTACGAAGGTGCCCTGCAGCGCGACGTCGTCGAGACGCTGCGTCGCAACCGCTTCGCTGCTGACGGAGGACAGTCGCCAGCGCCGGATCGTTTCGACAGCGACACGACCTATGTCATCGTGGGTTTCAACGTTTTGAACGACGTTGAACAAGCACTGTTCGACGAGCTGCAGCACCGCCGCCAGGCGCTCTTCTTCTGGGATTACGACGTGTTCTATGCCGACCCCGCCGGTCGCGAGCGCCACGAAGCCGGTTATTTCATTCGTCAGAACATCGAGCGCTACGGCAACGAACTGCCGCCCGAGTGCTTCTGCAATATGACGCAGCCCAAGGAGCTCACCATCGTGGCCGCTTCGAGCGAGAACGCACAGGCCCGCTATCTGCCGCAATGGTTGCACGAAAACCTCACCGCAACGGAGAATCGCACAGCGGTGGTGCTCTGCAACGAACAGTTGCTGCAACCCGTCCTGCATGCTATTCCCGAGCAGGTGAAGGCGTTGAATGTGACCATGGGTTATGCCTTGACCGACACGCCAGTGAGCAGTTTCGTCAGCGTTCTGCTGACCCTGCAGACCGACGGCTTCGACGCTTCCCACCGCCGTTTCCGTCTTTCGGCGCTACGGGCGGTGAAGAACCACCCTTTCTCACGTCTTGTTGACGAAGCGCTGTGGCATCGCCACGTAGAAGGTCCGCGCGAGCTGTTGCTCTACCTGCTCGACTTGTTGACGACGCTGGGCAAGTGCTTTGCCGCAACGCAGCCTGCCGACGGCGAAACGCCGACAGAAGCCCAGCAGCAGGCACTGATGCAGAATACGTTGTATGCCGAGGCGGTCTTCGTCGCTTACACTTGCATCAACCGGCTTGCCAACCTCATGACCGGCGACCGTCCGTTGCTCGACGTGAACGCGTTCACGCTGCGCCGTCTGGTCAATGCGATGCTCCTGTCGCAGTCCGTGCCCTTCCATGGCGAACCCGCCGTGGGCTTGCAGGTGATGGGCGTGCTCGAAACGCGTACCTTGGACTTCGACCATCTGATTATGCTCAGCGTCGGCGAGGGCTATTTGCCCAAGTGCGTCGCCGACACCAGTTTCATTCCTTACCATCTGAAGGAAGCCTTCGGGCTGACGACGCTGCGCCACAAGATTGCGGTTTATGCCTACTATTTCTACCGTCTCATTCAGCGTGCCTCGCGTGTCACTTTTGTCTATAACGAGAGCAACGCAGGCCTGAGGCAGAACGAGATCTCTCGTTTCCTGCGTCAGCTGGAGGCCGAGACCGAATTCCCCATCCGCCACGTGCGTCTGCAGGCTGCCAGCGATGTGCATCCCGTGCCGGAGATCAGCGTGCCGAAGTCGCGTGAGGTCATGCACGCCCTCGCCCGTCGCTTCGACTGCACGGGCTTGAGCGATGAGGAGCGTAAGTATAAGGTGCTGTCGCCTTCGGCGCTGAACCGCTATACCTCCTGTCCCCTGCAGTTCTACTATCGTTATGTCGAAGGCCTGAAAGTCGATGAACACAGCGACGACGATTTCGATGCAATCCGTTTCGGCGATGTTTTCCATCGTGCTGCCGAGCTGCTGTATCGCCATCTGACGGAGAAGAACCCGGTCGTACGCGGCGAGGACATCGACGCCATGCTCGAGATGGGCGGCCAGCGCATGGAGGCGTTTGTGCACCAGGCGTTCCGCGACAAGTATTTCGAAGGCCGTGCCGAGGAGTACACGGGCATCCTGACGATAGCCTATCGCGTCGTGCTGACCTATCTCCACCAGCTGCTGCGCCACGACCGCAGGCTCACCCCTATCCGCATCCTGGGGGTGGAACTCCCCCAGACGGAGGTGTTTCATGTCGAAGCCGCAGGACGGACGCTTGAGCTGGAGGTGGGAGGAATCATCGACCGTCTCGATCAGGTCAGCGACAGCAACAGCACCGATGGACGTGTCGTGCGCGTGGTCGATTACAAGACCGGCGGTCAGTTGGAATCGGTGCAGAGCCTCGAAGCCCTTTTCTCGAACACCGGCCAGAGCGCGCATTATTATTTTCAGGCCACGCTCTATGCCACCATTGTCGAGGCACAGCGGCATCAGGCCGTAGCGCCCTGCCTCTTCTTTGTTCACAAATCGGGCAGCGACGACTATTCGCCTGTCATCACGCTGGCCAAACACACCGTTGCCGACATTCGCGAGCCCCTGTCGCCTGGCGACGAGCCCCTGAACGTAGCTTTCAGGAAGCGACTGGTGGCGCTGCTCGACGAGGTCTTCGACGACAAAGTGCCGTTCGCGCAGACCAAGAATCCGAAAGCGTGCGAGAATTGCGACTTCCGCATGATCTGCGGTCGTTGAGCAACGCGCGGTCTTATCGCATGAGGATATCGTTCACCGTGTAATGGTTCATCATACAGCTGCGGTCCACGTGGCCGCGAATGCCCCTGACGTAGCTCGTCGAGGAGAACTGCCAGATGACGAATTCCGCGTTGTCGCACAGCTCAGGCACGTCGGGGTGATAGCGTGCGATCATATATTTATAGTGTGTGAACGGTCCCGTGAGGTATTTGTTGTAGAAATCGCGTGAGCAGTAGAGCAGGGGTTTCACGCCGTAGTGGCGTTCGACCAATTGGATGAACGTCTTCAGGTTGCGCTGGAACGTGGCGAGGTTGTCGCGGCCGCGGCGCTCGATGTCGATGATGGGAATCAGGTCCATGTCTGATTTGCGCACGTTCTGCTGCAGGTTGCGGAACTGCTGCTGCGGCGCCACATTGGGGATGTAGAAATGATAGACACCCACCTTGAGACCTGCGCGACGTGCGCCGCGAATGTTCGTGTGCAGCGTGTTGTCCACGAGTTCGGCGCCCTCCGTGGCCTTCACGTAAACGTAGTGCACGTTTTCGCTGCGCGCCACTTCGTGCCAGTCGATGTTTCCCTGGTAGTGCGAGACGTCGATACCCATGATCTGGCGGTTTGGCGTGTGGGACATTTGCATCACGACGCCTTCCTGATCCGGCGCCAGCGGTGTCTGCGGTGTCAGCGGCGTCAGCGGTTCGTCGGGCTGCGGCGTGTAGTAGTCGTCGCTGACCACAACCTTGGCCTTTTTCTTCTTGTCGTTCTTCGCAGCGGCCTCCGTGGCGCTCCACGCGAGCGTCAGCACAGCCGTTGCCATAAAGATGATCTGCCGTATGCTCATACCAACTCCGATCCGTCAAAGGTGAGCGGCAGCAGCGCACGCATACTGGGTACGACATAAACGCCCTCGGTGCCGTAGAGGAGCACGCGGATGGGGCGCCCGAAGCGCGTCTCGGCTTCCAGCAGCGCCTGTCGGCACGAGCCGCAGGGCGTCACTGGTTTCGCCAGAAAGCCTTCTGCGTTGCAGGCTGCGATGGCTATCGTCGCGGGAGCCACCTTGGGAGCGTTGGCCGAAGCCGCAAAGAAAGCCGTGCGTTCGGCACACAGGCCCACGGGGAAAACGGCGTTTTCCTGATTGCTGCCCGTGAACACTTGACCGTCCTCCAACAGCAGCGCAGCACCTACCTTGAAATGCGAATAGGGGGAGTAGCTTGTGGAAGTCATCATCTTCGCCTGCTCGATGAGGCTGCGGTCGGCTTCCGGGAGCTCTTCGAGCGCAAAAAACTGGATGGAAATATCGATATGGAACTCTTTCATAAGGCTTTTTTCGCTAAAATGTGTACAAATATACGAAACCTTTTTCCGTTTTCAACAAAAAAACGTTACTTTTGTGCTCGTTATAACAAGTTTTAGACGATGAAGCCTCGTTTTTTAGTCTTTTTTGTAACCTTTTTCGTTGTAACGGCACTCTTTGGGCAGTCGCGACAGTCTGTTCAGTGGCGTTACATTGAGAACTATAAGGATATGGCCATCGATCAGATGCGTCGCTACCAGATTCCGGCATCCATCACCCTTGCCCAGGGCTTGTGCGAGAGTGGGGCAGGGCAGAGCCGTCTGGCCGTCGTGGCGCACAACCATTTCGGCATCAAGGTAGGGTCGAACTGGACGGGACCGTACATTATCCAAAGCGACGACCGTCCCGACGACCGCTTCCGCAAATACAGCACCGACGACGAGAGCTTCGAGGATCATTCCAAGTTCCTGCGCTACGGTCAGCGCTACCGGTCGCTCTTCAACCTCAAGCTGACCGATTACCGCGGTTGGGCTCACGGCCTGCAGCGCTGCGGCTACGCCACCAATCCCTCCTACGCCAAGATGCTCATCGACATCATCGAGCGCTATAACCTCCACCAGTTCGACTCCAGCACCAGTGGTCGCTACCGCTCGCGCACGTCCTCGGCTTCCGACAGCGACGATTTCTATGCCCAGCACATCGTCTATCGCATCAACAAGACGTACATGGTCATTGCCATCGCTGGCGACACCTGGGAGAAGATTTCGCGCGAGACGGGTGTCAGCGTACGCAAGCTCCTCAAATACAACGAACGGCCCAAGGACTCGCGGCTCGCCATCGGCGACATCGTCTATCTCCAGAAGAAACGCACCAAGGCCGACGAGAGTCTCAAAGGCGTGCCGCACGTCGTGCAGCCCGGCGAGTCGCTCTACGACATCGCCCAGCACTACGCCGTCCGACTCAAGAACATCTACAAACTCAATGCCCTCGATGCCGACTATGTCCCCATTCCCGGCGATCTCATCTGGCTGAGATAACTTTCAACTCTCAACTCTCAAGTTACTTTTATTTTTCACTTTTCACTTTTCACTTTTCACTCTCAACTCTCAACTCCCCTCCCATGGCCGACGATAAGAAAATCATTTTCTCGATGGTAGGCGTCAGCAAGACCATCCAACAAACTCAGAAACAAGTTCTCAAGAACATCTACCTCAGCTTCTTCTATGGTGCCAAGATCGGCATCATCGGTTTGAACGGCTCGGGTAAATCAACGTTGTTGAAGATCATTGCCGGTCTCGACCAGAGCTACCAGGGCAATGTCGTCTTCGCTCCCGGCTACAGCGTAGGCTACCTGCCCCAGGAGCCACAGCTCGACGATGCGAAAACCGTGCGTCAGGTTGTCGAGGAAGGCGTGCAGCATATCGTCGATGCCCTCAAGGAATACGAGGATATCAACGCCAAGTTCGGCATGCCGGAGTACTACGAGGACGAGGATAAGATGAACGCCCTCTTCGCGCGTCAGGGCGAGCTGCAGGACATCATAGACGCTACCGATGCGTGGAACCTCGACACGCGCCTGGCTCGTGCCATGGACGCTCTGCGCTGTCCCCCTGCCGACCAGTTCTGCGCGCAGCTCTCGGGCGGCGAGCGCCGTCGCGTAGCCCTCTGCCGCTTGCTGCTGCAGAAGCCCGATGTGCTCCTGCTCGACGAGCCCACCAACCATCTCGATGCCGAGAGCATCGACTGGCTCGAGCAGCACCTCAACCAGTACGAGGGCACTGTCATCGCCGTCACCCACGACCGCTACTTCCTCGACGACGTCGCTGGCTGGATCCTCGAACTCGACCGCGGCGAAGGCATCCCCTGGCAAGGCAACTACAGCGGATGGCTCGAGCAGAAAGCCAAGCGCCTCGAAATGGAGGAGAAGACCGAGAGCAAACGGCGCAAGACCCTGCAGCGTGAGCTCGAATGGGTGCGCATGGCACCTAAGGCCCGTCAGGCCAAGGGCAAGGCGCGTCTCTCCAGCTACGAGCGTATGCTCAACGAGGACCAGCGCGAGAAGGAGCAGCGCCTCGAGATCTTCATCCCCAGCGGCCCGCGACTCGGCAATAAGGTCATCGAAGCCCACGGCATCGCCAAGGCCTACGGCGACAAAGTGCTTTTCCACGACCTCGACTTCACCCTGCCGCCCAACGGCATCGTGGGGGTCATCGGTCCCAACGGCGCCGGCAAGACCACCCTTTTCCGCCTCATCATGGGTCTCGAGCAGCCCGATGCCGGCACCTTCGAGGTCGGCGAGACCGTGAAGCTCGCCTACGTCGATCAGAGCCATCGCGATATTCATGCCGACCAAAGCGTCTATCAGACCATCTCCCAGGGCAACGAGCTCCTGCGCCTCGGCGGCCGCGACGTCAATGCCCGTGCCTACCTCAGCCGTTTCAACTTCGCCGGCGCCGATCAGGAGAAGAAATGCGGCGTGCTCTCCGGCGGCGAGCGCAATCGCCTGCATCTGGCCATGGCGCTCAAGGAAGAAGGCAATGTCCTCCTGCTCGACGAGCCCACCAACGACATCGACGTCAACACCCTCCGAGCCTTGGAGGAAGGCCTCGAGTCGTTCGCCGGTTGCGCCGTCGTCATCAGCCACGACCGCTGGTTCCTCGACCGCATCTGTACCCACATCCTCGCCTTCGAGGGCGACGGCAATGTCGTCTTCTACGAGGGCAGCTACACCGACTACGAAGCTGCCAAGCTCCGACGACTCGGACTCGAAGAACCACGACGCATACGTTATCGTAAACTCGAATAATCCGCTCTCAACTTTCAACTTTCAAATCTTCAATCATGATGAAATCATTGATTCACATCGCAGCCCTTCTCCTGTGCTGCTCCACAGCAAGCTACGCCGGCGATTTCGATGAGATGGAACCGCCGACGCTCGACCTATCGGGCCTTCATTTCGGCCCCACCTCCAACCTATCCCTCCTCAGCTCTACCCCCTCTGAGGAACCCACCACCTCTTCGCCCGACGAAGCGCTCGACCTTGGTCGCTCCACACTTGGAGAACTTTCCGCTCGGCCCGCAGGGACGCTTGACCCTTCAAGAACTTTCAACTCTCCGCTCGACCTTGGTCGCTCCACACTTGGAGAACTTTCAACTTCCGATCCCGGCCGTTCCCGTTGGGTCGATAAGTGGACGTGGATGCATACCAACGAGGGCGTCAAACCCTTCAAGGTCATGGACGACCTCACCTTCGTCGGCGTGCCCGTCTTCTTTGCCGGTATGTTGGCCAAGGCCGAAAAGAAAGCCTTCCGCCAGAACGACGGCACGAAGCACGTCTTGCTGACCAGTTTCCGGACTCATATTGACGACTACACGCAGTTCTTCGGTCCGGCGCTGACCGTCGGCCTCAAGGTTGGCGGCGTCGAAGGGCGCTCCGACTGGGGGCGCTTCCTCGCCAGCTCATTCATGTCCTACGGCTTCATGATCGGCTTCGTCAACGCCCTGAAGTACACCACCAAGGAACTGCGTCCCGACGGCACGACCCACAACTCATGGCCTTCGGGTCACACCGCTACTGCCTTCGTCGGCGCCACCCTCTTGCATAAGGAGTACGGTCTGACGCGCTCGCCGTGGTATTCCGTGGCCGGCTATGGCGTTGCCACGGCCACCGGCATCATGCGTGTACTCAACAACCGCCACTGGGTCAGCGATGTCCTCTCAGGTGCCGGCATCGGTATGGTCTCCACCGAGCTGGGCTATGCCCTCAGCGATGTCATCTTCAAGGGGCGCGGTCTGTTGAACAACAACATCGATTCCGTGGCCAGCATCGTCGAGCGTCCCTCGTTCTTCGCCATCTCGATGGGTATGGGATGGGGGTCCCGCCATCTCGACTTCCACTACGAGGACGATGAGATCACGCGCGACCTCAACCTGCGCTTCCGCACATCCACGATGGTCAACGTCGAAGGTGCATACTTCTTTAACAAGTACATCGGCATCGGCGGCCGTCTGCGCGTCAACGCATCGCCTATCAACGGCTGGGACCGTGTCCTCGACTTTGCCCAGAACGACGTCGCTGACATGATCCGCGAAATGGATGAGGATGCCGACCTGGCGGAACTCAACTCCATCGTCTTCAACGACGAAGGCCGTCGCCCCGAGTTCACCATCGAGAGCGACCACCTCACCGAATTTGCCGCCGACCTCGGCCCCTACGTCAACATACCTCTCTCCCGCCACTTCGCCCTCGGCACCAAGCTCCTCTTCGGACGCAGCATCATGCAGGAACTCAACCTCAAGGCACGCTTCCAGGGCAATGTCAAGGCGCTCAACTTTACCGTCAACGACGACAAGGAAATCGACCTCGTCATCTCCGATGCCCTCAACGACGACGGCTCCAATAAGACCTACGACACCTCGTGGGACTATTTCGTCCTCGATGCCAACAACTCGTGGAAGGCGGGCACAGGCATCTCCCTCACCTATGCCTACAAGAACAATTTCTCGTTCCGCGTCTTTGCCGACTACGACTTTACGCGCAAGACCTACACCCTCGAGTACAACCCCAGCGAGTTCCTCAAGGTGAGCATGCCCGATATGCTGAATCTCTACAAATTGGTCAGCGAGGGCGAAGACCTCCTTGATGAATTCAACGAGAATATGACCCTTCGCCGTAACCGCCACACCTTCACCCTCGGCGCTTCCTTCGCCGTGTCGTTCTGAGAAACGCGAGCAAGTATGAAAAATTGGTTGCTTTGCCTTGCGGCATTTTTCGGCGTCACCACCTTGGTGGCGCAAGTCCAGCCCTGCGGCCCCCTGCCCAGCGAGAACCAGCTCCGTTGGCAGGACACGGAGATGTACGCGTTTATACACTATTCGCTGAACACCTACACCGACCAGGAATGGGGTTTCGGCAACGAAGATCCCGGGTTGTTCAATCCTTCGGATCTCGACTGCCGGCAGTGGGCTCGTGTCTGCAAGCAGGCCGGTATGCGCGGTATCATTTTCACCGCCAAGCACCACTGCGGCTTCTGCATGTGGCCGAGCGCCTACACGGCGTACTCGGTGAAGAACTCGCCTTGGAAGAACGGCCGGGGAGATGTCGTGCGGGAACTGGCTGATGCCTGCCGCGAAGAGGGATTGAAGTTTGCCGTCTATCTCTCGCCATGGGATCGCAACCATCCCGATTACGGTCGCCCGGAATATGTCACCTATTTCCGCAACCAGCTGCGCGAGTTGCTGACGAACTACGGCGAGATCTTCGAGGTTTGGTTCGACGGTGCCAATGGCGGCGACGGATGGTACGGCGGTGCTAACGAGCGGCGGCGCATTGATGGCAAGACATACTACGAATGGGCTGAGACCTTCAGCATGATTCGCCAACTGCAGCCAAACGCCGTCATCTGGAACGACGGAGGCGACCGTGGAGACCTCAGATGGGTCGGTACGGAAGCCGGTAACGTCGGCGAAACGAACTGGAGCCTGATGCCCGCAAAGGGCGATACGCCGTGGCACATGCTGCACTTTGGAGTGGAGAATGGCGACGTATGGTGTCCTGGAGAAACCAACACGAGCATTCGACCTGGATGGTTCTACCACGAGACCGAGAACGAGCATGTGAAGAGCCTCTCGAAACTCATGGATACGTATTATAAATCCGTCGGGCGCAACTCAACGCTACTGCTCAACTTCCCCATAGCGCCCAACGGACGAATACACCCCAACGACAGCCTCAGAGGCGTAGCTTTCAAACGGATGATCGACGAGGTGTTCAAGAAGAACCTCGCTTCACGCCCGAGCATCCGCAGGCAAGAGGATGGCACGGTCGCCTATACGCTTAGCGTCAAACGAGGTGCTGCGTGCAACCGTTTCCTGGCTGAAGAGGACATCCGATACGGCCAGCGCGTCAGAAAGTTCTCGCTTGAGGCGCTCGTCAATGGGCAGTGGCTTCCGCTGAAGGACGAACTCGTGGCGGACGGCGACGGGCTGACCACCATCGGCCACCGACGCATCATCTGTTTCCCCACCGTCAAGGCCGACAAGTTGCGATTCACTGTGCTCGATGCTAAATGCGAGCCCCTCATCAAGAAGTTGGCCGTCTATTGTGCTCCCGATATCACGGCAGACATCCTCGATGCTGGTGAGAAGAAATCATCGCGCCTGCACATCTTCTTCAGCAGTCCCACGCAGATGATCGTCGATTGGGATGAAGACCAGACTTTCACAACGTTCCGCTATCTCCCGCCGCAGGGCACGAAGGAGGGTCTCATCACCCATTATACCCTGTGGGGCTCTACCGATTGGTCGCATTGGATAAAACTGGCCTCGGGCGAGTTCTCGAACGTCGTGAACAACCCCATCTGGCAGACCGTGACCTTCCCTGCCACCAAGCTTCGCATCATCAAACTCGATGCCGACCGCATGGCGGAGGGCGAGCGCATGGGCTACGGCGACATAGATTTCCAATAATTATACGAATCAAAAGCTGATGAAACGATTACTCTTGTATGCCATCGTTGCCTCCACGGTGCTAACGGGGCAGGCGCAGGTCGTCCGCGACTGGGAGAATCCTGCCGTGCTGAGTATCAACAAGCTGCCCTATCACGCCACCCTGCAGCTCCCCTCGAAGGAGAACGAGTGCCCGGAGATACGATCCCTCGACGGACGATGGCATTTCCATTGGAGCCGCAACCCCGAGGAGCGCCCCGAGGACTTCTTCCGCGAGGACTACGACGTCAGCGGATGGGACCGCATTGACGTGCCCGGCAACTGGCAGATGCAGGGCTACGGCACACCGATTTACATCAACTTCAACTATCCCTTCGTGAAGAACCGACCCAGCGTCACCACCGAGCCGCCGCACGACTGGACGGCCTTCGCCAACCGCAACCCTGTGGGCTCCTACGTCACGTTCTTCGACGCGTCGGAGGAGATGCTCGCCTCGAACCTCATCCTCCATTTCGGCGGCGTCCACTCGGCCATGTACGTGTGGTTGAACGGCCGGCGCGTGGGCTACAGCCAGAACTCCATGTCGCCCGCGGAGTTCGACGTCACGCCGCTCGTGAGAGCCGGCCGGAACCGGCTCGCCGTGGAGGTCTATCGGTGGTGCGACGGCTCCTACCTCGAGGATCAGGACATGTGGCGCCTCTCCGGCATCTTCCGTCCCGTGCAGCTTTGGGTGCGTCCGCTTGTACACATCAGCGACTACCACATCACGGCAGAGCCCAACGCCGACTTCACGCAAGCCACCGCCGTGGCGACCGTCAGCCTCTGCAACACAGGGCGCAAGGCGGCTAAGGATCTACGCGTCGTGTGGACGGTAGAGGGTCGCGAGGCGTCCGCGAGTGTCCGTAAGCTCTCGCCGGGCGACACGACGTCGGTAGATATCCGCGCCACCATCGACCGCCCGCGACTGTGGTCGGCCGAGAAGCCCAACCTCTATCCCTTCACCGTGGAACTCAGGAACCGCGACGGCGCCGTCGTCGAGCATTTCGACTACCACCTCGGCGTCAAGCGCGTCGAAGTCGTCGGAGAGGTGTTTAAAATCAACGGGCACAACGTGAAGCTACGCGGCGTCAATCGCCACGACCACCACCCCCGGACGGGGCGCTACGTGGACGATGCCACCTACGAGACGGACATACGCCTGATGAAGCAGGCCAACGTCAACTTCCTACGAACCTCCCACTATCCCGACCGCGAGTACCTCTACGAGCTCTGCGACCGATGGGGCATCTACGTCATGGACGAAGCCAACCACGAGACCCACGGCTACGGCTATGCCAACAAAGTCATGGGCGAGGACCTGACCTTCCAGAAGGCTCATGTCGATCGTGCCGAAGCGTTGGTGCGCCGCGACTTCAACCACCCCTGCGTCATCCTCTGGAGCCTCGGCAACGAGGGTGGGGTAGGACCCAACATCGAGGCGATGTACAACAAGGTCAGGGAACTCGACGCGACGCGACCGCCCTTCTACGACAGCGACCGCCGCTACTCTGCCATCTGGGACGACAGCTACCTCTACCCCGACGAGCTGCAGCGCAATGCACGGCAGGTCAACGACAAGCCCTTCATGATGCGTGAGTACGCTCATGCCATGGGAAACTCATGCGGCAACCTGCAGGAATATTGGGACGTCATCTATGCCGACAGCAGCATCTGCGGAGCGGCCATCTGGGACTGGGTGGACCAGGGCATATACAGATCCACCCCCAACGCCTCCCGTGAAGGGAGGGGAGAGGCTGGCGCAGTGTCGGCAAGCGGAAGTCTCCCCTTACGGGGAGATTTAGAGGGGTCTTTCCTCTACGGCGGCGACTTCGGCGACAAGCCCAACGACGGACCCTTCTGTCTCAACGGAATCCTGGCTCCCGACCGCAAGCCGCATCCCCACTATTACGAGGTGCAGCATGTCTATCAGCCCCTGCAGTTCCTGCGCGATGAACAAGGCGACATTCACATCGTCAATCGCGACCATTTCACTGATCCCGACGAATACGACATCACCTACGACACCCTGCACTTCGGCAGCGAGACCGTGCTCAACGTCTCAGCACGCCTGCGGCGCGACACGCCGTGGGCCGACCGTGGCTTTGCCGTGGCCCGCGAGCAGTTCGTGCTGACGCCTTACGCCTTCCCTTCCATTGACGGCATCACGAAACACGCTTCAACTATCACCGTCAGCGGAAACGCCCTCACCTCGTGGATCGTCGCAGGCCGCGAGCTGCTCGAGGCACCTCTTGAACCCTATTTCTGGAAACCCGAGAACGACAACCAGAGTGCCGCAGGATTTGCACGACGCACCGCGATGTGGAAGGAGGTGAAGGACGTCCAGGTCACCTACACACCCATCGACAGCCTCAGCATTCTCGTCCAAATGGACTACCGTCCCACGGCCAACGACCGCCCCGTGATGCCCAAATTCGGTATGCGCCTGCGCCTGCCCGCCGACTTCACACTCGTCCGCTACTACGGCCGCGGACCCTGGGAAAACTATCCCGACCGCAAGCGCTCTGCCTTCCTCGGCGAATATGCGATGCCCCTCAGCGAGTTCCAAACCGAGTATATCCATCCGCAGGACAACGGCAACCGCTGCGACGTGCGCTGGCTGGAACTCTCGTCAGCGGCCGACGACGACGTCACACCGCGTCGTACGCTGCGCATCGAAGGCCTACAGCCCCTATGTATTCGCGCCTGGGACTACGGCGAGGAAGACCTCGAAGGCGCACGGCATCCCGACGACATACCACGCCATCGCTTCGTCAATGTCAACATCGACCTCAACATACACGGCGTAGGAGGCACCGATACATGGGGCAAGCGCACCCTGCCGCAGTACACCATCGACGGCAACCAGCCCCACCACCTCGCCTTCATCCTCACCGTGAAGCCTCAGAACTGAGCCAACGCTTGCTACTTGTACATCCTATAAATGACTACTCGCATCATGACCTCAAAACATAGGGGTTTTATTCATAAACGAGATGAGGTGCGCACATATCCCTCTGCGCAGCCTTTGTCATTCGTCATTGACCTTCGGTCGAGCCTGCTCACGCTCGGGATAGTTCAAGCGAGCTTGACTCTCCTCTCGCTTAATCGCAGCCTTCATCATTCATCATTCTTTTATTCTTCATTCTTCATTCTTCAATAGCTATCGTCTTCGTCTTCGTCTTCCTCTTCCTCCTGCATTTGGCAGATGCGTCGCGTCTCCTTGCGCGCTTCGCGCCAGCTTGGGTAGAAGTGGTCCATGAGGGCGTGGAAGCGCGCATTGTGGCTGGGTTCGAGGAGATGGCAGAGCTCGTGGACGACGATGTGTTCGACGCACCACTCCGGCAACAGGAGGACGTAGGCTGAGAAGTAGATGCTACGGTCCTTCACGTTGCATTGTCCCCATCGCGAGATGGTCGGTTTGTAATAGACGATGCTCGGCTGCACGCCCATCGCCTGTGCGTGGCGCGCCACCATCGGTTCCACCAATGCCTTGAGCCTGCGTAGTGCCTCGTCGGCCTGCTGGCGTGTGGAGAGAGGCAGTTGGTCGAAGAAGGCTGCGCGCTGGCGCTGTCGTGCCAGGGTGTTCTGTCTGGCTTGCTCAATCCATACGCGATTCTCCTCGATGAAGGCCATCACTCTGTCTCGCGGCGTGCCGAGGGGTGCCGACACGTGTACGTCGCCGTTCTTCACGATGCGCATGGACAGTCGGCTCGTGCGCCTGTAGGTGATCTGTATGCTCATGCCGAGAGTATTTCGCCGATGGGCTTGCGCTTCTTCTGGCGTGGCTCGTCGGCAGGGTAGCCTATGGGGATGACGACGGCGGGTTCCTCGTCCGCGGGCAGGGCAAAGCGTTCCTTCAGCAGGGCGGCATCGAAGTTGCACACCCAGCAGGTGCCCAGGCCTTGCTCCGTGGCGGCCAGGCATAGGTGCTCAACGGCGATGGCGACGTCGATGTCGCCGTGGTGCTTGCCGTCGGCTCGCACCCATTCCTCGTCGTGCAGCACGGAGGCGATGATGTACAAGGGAGCGGTCTTGAACCACTCGCGGTCGTAGCATTCCTGCAGCTTGGCCTTGTCGGCCGGCTCGCTGATGAGGTGGAAGCGCCAGGGCTGTTTGTTAACGGCCGACGGCGCCAGGCGCACGCACTCCATGACGTACGCTATCTTCTCTTGCTCCACGCCGAGCGGTTGGTAGGTCCGGCAGCTGTATCTACGCTGGATTAAATCTAAAAGGGACATAAATGAATGAAGAATAAAAGAATGATGAATGATTTTGCTGCAAAAATACATAATCCCTTTGAATAGACAAACAAAAGCGGTGAAAAAAAGGTTTTCGCGCATTTTGCTGCATTTTTCTTAATGATAAAGGGATTCGTTTCGAAGAATTGTTGTAACTTTGTCGCGGTTAAGGTCTGCCGGAGCCGCTGTCGTGTGGTCAGGGTGGCTTTTTCATCGCATTTTTTTCGAATCATTCCTGTATATGTATATGCTCATGAAAAAGATTTTTGTTGTGGCCGTCCTGTTGCTCGCAGCCCTGTCGGGGTCGGCACAGGAGAAGGTAATGACCGTCCAGAAGAAGGACGGGACGAGCGCCGGCACGCGTGTGGCTGACGTGAAGGAGATCAGTTTCCTCGCTGTGGAAGCCGGCAGCCAGGGCGTGCTGGTGAAGACGCAGAGCGGCGAGACGGCGGCCGTGCGCTTCGAGGCGAATCCCGTCGTGACCGTCGCCAACGGTAAGCTGAACGTCAGGTCGAGCGATGCCGATGCTATAGCGTTCGAAATCAGCGACGTCGCGGAAATCCTCTTCGGCGATGCTTCCGAAGGCACGGCCATCAAGGCACCCGAAGGGTTGGCCTTTGTCGTGCAGGAGGGCGGCGCGCTGCTGCGAGGCATACCAAAGGGCGTGAAGCCGCGCATCTATACGATGGACGGCCGCAGTCTGCCGACGCCTCCGCTGCAAGGTGACGAACTGCGACTGAACCGCGCTACCATGGGCGCTGGCATCTTTATCGTGAAGGTGGGCTCGTTCGCTACGAAGATCAGAGTGGGGAGAGATTAGAGATGAGAGATTAGAGATTAAAGATTAGAGATAAGAGATTGCTTTAGCACAATGAACACGATGAAAAAGATATTGCTTATGGCGGCTTCCCTCGTGGGTGCCGCACAGCTGATGGCTCAGGAGCCCACCACGATGGTCATGAAGCTCGCGAATGGCGCCGTGGTGCGTACCGACGTGAACGAGGTGGAAAGGATCACGTTCGACGATGCCACATATAACCTTAACAGCTCGGGCGACCGCATCCTGGAGGCCGACGAGCTATGCTGGCCGGAGGACCGTCTGATCCCGTTGTTCTTGCCGCCGGCATCGACGATCAAGACGCTGGACTTGAATGCCTTCGGGTTCAGCGCCGAGGAACGCGTCATGTTCTGCACGCTGCAGGGACTCGTCAACCGCACGCGACCGCGCCTGCTGCTCTACAACCACAACGAGGAACCGCGCACCACGTGGCCCAATGCCCACAGCCTCAGAACCAGCGCCGTGACCGAATCGCCCTACCAGCTGGTGAAGCTGTACGCGGAGGAGATCAAGGGGCTGGTGCTGTACAGCACGCAGCGCAGCGCGCACTACGCCAATCTCGCCGTGACCATCGCGGGACTGGACCGCCTGCTGCCCGTGACGGCAGCCATCAGGGACAAGCTCGTGGCGGCCGGCATGGACTTCCCCGTCGTCGAGGACCTCACGGAGCTCACCTACAGCAACGCCGTAGGCGTATATAAACACCTCTACTCCAACTACTGGAGCCGCTGCAACCATCGCCTGATTATCAACGAGGCACCCGACATACCCTACGTCCACGACATCGGTGCCGCCTGCGGCTCGGCCTGCGTGTGGCTCGACCCGCGCAACGCCACCGAAAAGGCGCTGCTCGACAGGATGCTCAAAGACCTGACACCCGGACGCGACTTCGTGCTCGGGTGGTACCCCGAGGAACGCTCCGGCATCGGAGAAGCCACCAAGTACGGCCTCACGAGCGTGCCCGCTGACTTCTTCGAGAATACCACGGTCTATACGGCCGTGAACAAACCCGTCAAGATTCCGCCTGTGCCCAAGCGTCCCAAGCTCGAGAACAAGGTCTATGCGGCCGTGTATATCAGCGACGGCGACAATATCCAGTACTGTCAGCACGCCATGGCCAAGATCTTCGAGCAGGGCGGCCGCGGACAGATGGCCTTGAACTGGACCATCAGCCCCGCGCTCGTGGACATCGCCCCCATGATGTTGAACTACTACTACCGCAAGGCTTCGACCAACGACTGCTTCGTCAGCGGTCCGTCGGGACTGGGCTATGCCATGCCTTACGATGCGCACAACTCGCGCTATAATGCCGGCGCGGACGACAGCGGGCTGTTCACCCCCTACACGCAGCTCACGCAGCGCTACATCGAGAAAGCCGGGCTGCGCGTCATCACCGTATGGGATAACATCAGCGACACGCAGCGGCAGGCCTATGCCGACAACTGCCCCTACCTCTATGGACTCACCATCAACGACTGGGAGCGACAGAACGGACGCCTGGCCACCAAGGTGCAGGCCGAATGGCTGCCCGTAGCCGTGCAATATCCCTGCTACGCCAATGGCGTGGACGTCATCACCGACTTCTTCAACCGCGACGTCAAGAACTTCACGGGCGCCGAGCCCATGTTCGTCACGGGTCAGGCCACCGTCTGGGATGCCGGTCCCGACAAGCTCATCGCCCTGCGTTCGAGGCTCAACGAACTCGCCCCGGGCAACGTCGACATCGTGCGTGCCGACCATTGGTTCAGCTATTTCAACGAGGCGCGCCACCTGCCGTTCAACATCACCCTGCTGGAGCAGATGGAAGCCACGTCGTCGCCCTCGAGGACCAAAGCCAAGCTGGCTGCCGACGGCTCACCGTCCGACGGATACCTGTGGGTGGCCACGGCCGCCGACGGCACGGGATGGGTGCAGCTGGACTTCAAGGAGCCTTTCCTCATCAGCCGCTACGTCATACGTCATGCCGAAACGGCAGGCTTGGATGCCGGTCTCAACAGCCGCGACTTCACCGTCGAGGTCAGCATCGACGGCGAGACATGGACCACCGTAGGCGCATACGTTGGCAACACCAAGCCCGTCACCGAAGCCGCCATCACGCCCGTCGAGGCGCAGTACGTGCGCGTGAACGTCACCAACAGCGGCACCGACGGGCACGTTCGCATCTGCGACATCGAGGTCTATGGCTCACATTGATGATCAACAAGTATCACCATAAAAATATTGAAGACTATGCAAAAGATTTATGATTTCAAGGCGCTAACGAGCAAAGGCAAGGAGCTCGATTTCGCACAGTTCGAGGGCAAGGTACTGCTCATCGTCAACACCGCCAGCAAGTGCGGCTTCACCCCTCAGTTCGCAGGCCTTGAGGCGCTGAACCAGAAGTATCGCGACAAGGGACTCGTCATCATCGGATTCCCCTGCAACCAGTTCAAGGAGCAGGATCCGGGCAACGACGCTCAGATCGAGGAGTTCTGCCAGCTCAACTACGGCGTCACCTTCCAGATCATGAAGAAGACCGACGTCAACGGCCCCGATGCCGAACCCATCTTCGAGTACCTCAAGGCACAGGCGCCCACCGAGGACTACTCCGGACTGAAGGCCAAGGCGACGCACGCCCTCCTGAAAACGCTCAGCAAGAGCGTCGAGAAGGACAGCGACATCCTCTGGAACTTCACCAAATTCCTCATCTCGAAGGACGGACAAACCATCAAACGCTATGCGCCCACCACGGAACCCAAGGACTTCGAGAAGGACGTGGAAGCGTTCCTGAATTGACGCTTGTCAACTCGTCAACTTGTCAACTCGTCAACTATCAACTTTCAACTCCCATGGCACAGCATCAATGTGAGAACTGTAAGTTCAGAGCTTACCACGACAAGAACCCGAAGTCGCTGCTGGGACGCTTCTGGCGGTGGCACATCAACTTCTGCCCCGGCTGGAAGGCTTATTTCACCAGTCAGGACGACGGGAAGAAAGCCCAGCTCAGGGCACAGTACAACTTCACGAAGTATCAGTAGAGTATAGAAACTATTCACCCCATCATTCCTATCGTTATGAAGAAAACAATGACATTTATAGCAGCTGCGGCGCTCATGCTGTCGAGCTGCTTCACCACGGGCAACACGGGCAGCTCAACCGGCAACGTGCTGGGAACCTTGTTGGGCAGCATTTTAAGCAGCGTGTTGCTGGGCGGTTCGACCTATGATCAGGCAGGCCTCCTGGGCAGCTGGAACTATAGCGCCCCGGGTGCTGCCTTCACCACCGAAAAGGCGCTGACAAAGGCTGGAGGAACGGCTGCCGTGTCCAACCTCACGACGTCGCTGGCAAGCAACTACAGCAATATCGGAATCAATCGCAGCAACACTTCCTTCTCGTTCCTTAGCGGCAATATGTTCTCGGCTAAGGTAAATGGCATACCTTTCAGCGGAACCTATGCCTACAACCCGCAGAACGGCGAAATCGCCCTCAAGACGGCTACTGAGACCATCAAGGGCAACGTGTTGAAGACCGAGAAAGGTATGGGTCTGATGTTCGACTCCAAACAGATGGCCAATGTCCTCCAGAAAGAGGGCAAGGTCAGCAACACGGCCGCTGTGCAGGCCGTCAGCAAGCTCGCCAAGAGTACGGACGGCGCCCGTGTCGGCTTTGTGCTCACAAAATAGGAAAGCGCTTGATTCCCCTACTTCGGCTGCAAGCACAGTCGGTACTCGCTGGGCGATAGGCCGAGGTGCTTGGTGCAGTAGCGGCTGAAGTAGGAGAGGGAGGTGAAATGCATGCGGTCGGCTATCTGGGTGAGCGACAGACGTTCGTCATCCAGATAGCTTTTTATTATAGGTATGGTGTGGCGGTCGATGTAGGAGGTGACGCTGTGCCCCGTGACGCGCTTGATGGTGGTATGACTGTATGCAGACCGAACAGCGAACGAACGAACAGTTGTTTGTGTTCGGTTATGAAGGGCGACTAATTGTTCAATAATATATATTATATATAATATATATTATTGGCTTATCCATCCGATGACATTTCTATTTGTTCGCTTCTATTTGTTCGCTGTTCGTTCGTTCGCTGTTCGTTCGTTCGCTGTTCGGGTAAGGGTGAAGGAGCAGGCGAACATCAAAACGGCAAGCAACGAACGAACGAACAACGAACGGAACAACGAGCAACGAACGAACGGAACGTGGTACGGCAATGGCTGCGGCATTCATGGACAATGAAAAGCCCTACCTGAAAAAAGAGCCTCGCGCCGCCCCGCTTTTTTCAAAACCTATTGCAAGCGCCAAGGAATAGTCGTACCTTTGCAACGTTGAAAGAAGAGAGCAGGCAAAGCCCGCTGAGCGAATAGACGCAGTCGCGAATGCGAATAGACGCTCAAGCCCGCGCGACTGGTCGCAGTGCGCAATGCGACTGCTCGCTTGAAAGAAAAGCCTCACCCCCAAACCCCTCTCCAAAAGGCGCGCCCTACGCTACTCAACATGCTATTTCCCCAGGAACTCGCTGGGAGTGAGGCCCGTAGTTCGCTTGAAGAGGCGAGTGAAATGATGGGGATAGTCGAAGCCGAGCAGCTGGGAGGTCTCGCTGATGTTGTGGCCGTTCATCAGCAGGCTCTTGGCTTGGTTGATGACGTATTTGTGGATATAGCCGATGGCTGTGCCGCCCGTGGTTTTTTTAATGATGTCGCCGAAGTAACGGGCGGAATAGGCCAGCTCGGAGGCGCAATAGGCTACGGTTGGCAGACCGCGCGTCAGCTGTCGGTTCTCGCGGAAATAGGTCTGCAGCAGGTTGTGGAAGCGTTTCAGAAGGTCGTTGGCACCTTTGTCCTCTTCGGAGAGCTGGCGCTGGTAGATGCGGTTGCAGTATTCGAGGATTAGGCGCAGATAACCGAGCAGGATGTTCCTCAGCGATGGCGAATCGTCGTGTGCGATGAGTTCCTCTCTCATTTGTGCCACCAACTGTGTGATGCTGATCCATTCGTCGGGCTCCATCCGCAGCGAGTCCGCGAAGAAATACGAGAAGAACTGGTAGCGGTCGATCTGACGTTCCAGCTCATTGCCGTGCAGCAGTTCGGGTGACCACATCAGCACCCATCCGCTGAGCGAGATGCGTTCGTCGTTGTCCTCCAGTCCGCCTATCTGTCCCGGCTCCACGGCGATGATGGAGCCGTCGCTCGCCTGCAGCGTCTTCATGCCGTAGGAGAGATCCTTGGGGAACTGCCGCTGGATGAACAGGCCATAGACGCCGTAGTTGTTCAGGCTATGACGAAAGGGCTGCAGCTCATCGTAGTGAATGATGCAGACCAGCGGGTGCAGCACAGGCGCTTCCACGAACCGTGCGTAGTCGTTGGGGTTGTTAACTCTCAGAATCTTCTTCATTGCGCGGCAAAGGTAAGAATAATTTATGATTGATGAATGATGAATGATGAAGTTTTTGTTTTTCTGAGACGTTTTGATTGCGATTCGGAAATAATCTTTACCTTTGCAGACCGCAACGAGAAAAACAAGCCCTTTGTTATTTCAAAACGGCATTTCAATGTGGAATAAATAATTATATAGCATTGTGAATATGATGAGATCAGACGGAGCGATGGACGAAAAGGAGAGAAAGTTGCAGGAGAAGCTGCGGTTCGCGGGCGAGAAGGTGCCTTCGATGAAGCGCCGGTCGGACCTTAACGACTACTACGGGCGACATATCTACATGGTTACTATGGCTGTGGAGGGGCGTCGGTCGTTGCTGGGGCGGCTGGTGGGCGACGTGAAGGCTGGGTGCGATGGGGAGGAAGCACCGCGTGTGGTGCCGACGGCGTTGGGGCAGGAGGTGACGCGCTGTTGGGAGCTGATTCCTCATTTCCATCCGGAAGTGCGCCTGCTGGCTTTCCAGCTGATGCCCGACCACCTGCATGGCATCCTTTTTGTGCAAAAGGCTATGGAGGAACATCTGGGACAAGTGATCAGCGGCTTCAAGGCTGGGTGCAATAAGGCTTACAGGCGGATAGTGGGGGGAGTTGAGGCGGTGCCTCAACATACAAATAATGGTGCACCCCAACCGGCGGGTGCGTCCCAACCGGCAGGTATGCCTCAACCAGCGGGTGCGCCTCAACCGGCAGGTGCACCTCGACAGGCAGGTGCGTCTCAACTCGCGTGTGCGCCTCAACCGGCAGGTACGGGGTTGCTTTCAGCGTATGAAGTGGCACCGCCACTTCCACTCCCTTCCGAGCATCGGCTGAAGAAGGATGACAGGGCCCATGGGCTGCTGTTTGAGCGCGGGTATAATGACCTGATATCGAAGAGCTACGATATGCTGCCTCGCCTGACGGCCTACCTGCGCGACAACCCGCGCCGCCTGTGGCTGAAGAGCCGGCACCCAGATCTCTTCCGCCTGCACCGCCGCACGGAAGCCGCAGGCCTGCTGTTCACCTCCCTCGGCAATCATTTCCTGCTTGCCTGGCCCGAGGGGCAGGAGGTGGAATTGTCGCGTAGCGCTTCGAGCGCGCAGGTGCAGGGGCGGCTGCTGGCGGCGCTGGCGGCGGCTCACAATGGTGCGGTGACTTACACCGCCGCCATCAGCGAGGGCGAGAAGCTCATTGCCCGCACACTGCGCGAGCAGGGCTATCCGCTGGTGGTGCTTCTCAATGATGGTTTCCCCAAGGAGGGCTCGCCGCACGAACGCTACTACAAGCCCGGAGGCGTCTATTTCGAGGCGTGTTGCAGAGGACGGCTCCTGCTGCTGGAACCCGCCGAGCAGTCGTTCCTCGATGCCGGCATACGCGCGGCTGTCGAAGAGACCCTGCGTCGCAAGGCTGAGGCACGCCATTGGGCCTACACACCCATCCCCGTGACAAGCCAGCGTTATAGGTTCGTGGCGCTCAATGAGATGGCGAAGCGGTTGGCACAAGGCGAATAAAAGCTGCATTCTTGCGGCCGAGACGTTTCCGGCTGTCATGTAAGTGTTATTATTAGCCTAATAATGGTATTTATTTGATGCTTTTTAATCGTTATCTGCGAATTTGGTATATAATCAGCCAATATATGTAACACCTATTTAGAAAGGAGTGCGTACCTTTGCAGCCAGAAACCAAAACGTAAATAATGATAGGAGTTATGAAACAGATTCTATTTATGCTTTCCGCGCTGCTGTTCTGCTGCTGTTCGTCGGACAGCGAGGTGAATGCCGTGGAGCCCGCTCAAGCCGGCAAGACGCTGGTGGTGTACTACAGCTACACGGGCAACTGCCGCGCTATTGTGAATACGCTAACCAGCCAGATTCAGGCTGATGTCGTTGAGATTCAGCCTGCTGAGAAGGGGCTGAAGTATGAGGCCAACGGCTATGCATTAGGTACTCAATTGTTGAATGCTATCCAGGCGAATCCCAACGACCTCAGCAGCTATCCCGCCATCGACCCCGTGGAGACCTCGCTCGGCGACTACGAGAACATCATCATCGTGACGCCGCTGTGGTGGAGCCAGATGGCAGCCATCATGCAGACCTATCTGTTCCAGAGTGCCTCTGCGATGGCTGGCAAACACGTGGCGATGATTGTGTCGAGCCATTCGAGCGGCATCAGCGGAGTGGTCAGTGATGCCCGCAGATTGTTGCCAGAGGTGACGTGGATGGGCGATGCCCTTTGGATCAATGCCAGCAACCATGCGAACCGCCTTTCGTTGATTGAGGCGTGGCTCAAGAATTTGAATTTCGCTGAAGGACAAACGACTATGGAAAAAATGTACATCACCATCGGCGGACAGACGCAGAGCGTGACGCTCGTCGATAATGCCGCCACACGGGCTCTGGTCGAGAAACTGAAGCAGGCACCTGTCACCGTGACGCTCAATAGCAGCGGCGGCTTTGAGATCTGGGGAGCCTTAGGCTTCTCGCTGCCCACCAGCAACCAGCAGACGACGGCCGAGGCAGGCGACGTCATCCTTTACAACGGCAGCAATATCTGCCTTTTCTATGGCTCTAATTCATGGAGCTACACGCGATTAGGCAAGATTGACGACCTGTCGGGGAGTGAGCTGCAAAGCTTCCTGAAGGCTGGAGAGAGCAATATCAACGTGAGGCTGGCGCTGGATAATATGACGAGCATAAGAGCGAGCCTAACCCCCGACCCCTCTCTAAAGGGCGAGGGGAGTATATACTCCATGAATGGGCAGAGGGTGAAGAATCCGACGAAGGGGATTTATGTTAAAGACGGCAAAAAGATAGCATTATAGAAAATCTAGAGGATCTAGAAAATCAAAATACCATCCGACTTATGAAAAGAGTTATTGTTATTTCTACGAGCCTGCGTCGCGGCTCAAACAGCGACATGATGGCTGACCAGTTCGTCGCAGGTGCCAAGGCAGCCGGACATGAGGTCGAGAAGATTTCACTCGTCGGCAAGGAGATTCAGTTCTGCAAGGGTTGTCTCGGATGTCAGAAGTTGGGCCGCTGCGTCATCGACGACGACGTGAACAACATCATGGCAAAGGTGCTGCAGGCCGACGTCATCTGCTGGGCTACACCTATTTATTACTACGAGATGAGCGGACAGATGAAGACGCTCATCGACCGCATGAACGCCATGTACGAGCAGGACTATCAGTTCCGCGACGTCTATCTGCTGACGACGGCTGCCGAGGACGAGACCGAGACTCCGAAGCGTGCTGAGATCGGTCTGACGGGTTGGATAGACTGCTATCCTAAGTCTCACCTCGCTGCCCACCTCTTCTGTGGAGGCGTGAACGATGCCCGCGAGATAGAAGGCAATGCCAAGCTGCAGGAGGC
>JAEEGL016498492.1_pt1 | contig 83542 bp, 66 predicted proteins | sample 9134231 | NCBI WGS metagenome assembly JAEEGL01 (sample SAMN16246548, study PRJNA631951) | gut metagenome | biome: gut microbiome; feature: rumen; material: fiber-attached | host: Bos | place: Iran: Karaj | collected 2018-10
AATACTTCAAAGCACATAAATGAAGCAATTTCATTAATACTTTCTCTAAATTCTTTTGTAGGTGTGTTTTCGTCTCTCATAATTGATAATTTAACATCAATTAATGGATGTTTAATAATTGTAAGCATAAATATATCTCCTTTATATTTTATTATCTATTTCTATTATATCAAATATAATAGATTTTTAAAGATTATAAAACAAAAATATTAGTTTTTGTATAGAAAAAAGACCCAAGCTAATGCTTGAGTCTATTTTTTTAACCTTGTAGTAATACTAAATGTCCATTAACGAAATTTAGTCTGTATTCCAAAATATGAGATGATAATTTACTGAATATATATGATATATCGCCTGTTGTTGCATCTATTATTCCATAGAAGCTAACTAGAGATGCATTATTTGCTAATTCTTCACGCACATCAGTTTTTTCTTCTAAATCTAATATGTATAATAATGCTTCAAATGTTATACTAAATTCTTCGCCTGGAACTTCGACAATATTTTGATTCTCATCACTACCGATGTATGCTGTAATTGTTGAATCACCATTATTTGCACCATTTAAGTAGTATTCCATTTCTTCTACTAAATGGTTGAATACTACTTGTGCTTTTTCATAATTATATTCTACAATCTTTCCATCTACATAATGCCAGTATCTATGATCTTCATCTGTTGGAGTTGTTTCACTGTAGTAATATGCCCAAGAGTATGATGGATAACCATAATCATCTTCCATTACGCTAGTAAATTCTTCATAAGAACCTTCATAATAGTACTTTGTACTATATGAACTGATATTATTGAATGCAGTAGGTGAAAGACTTACTACTGAGTGTGGAATAAATATGTAGCTTATACCAGTTATATGATTGAATACATTATCACCTATTTCAGTTACTGTATCAGGAATAATTATTTCAGTTAATTGCTTGTAAGTGCCAAATGACATTACAGCATCACCACTATCGTCTTTTAGATAGAATTTAACATTTACATAATATGTTGGCCTTGAATTAGAATTTTCAAATGATATGTTAATCCAATCTTCAATAGTTCCATTGTAATAGATTTCTTTTAATGCATAATCATAATTAAATCCATTTTCTTCAACAGTCTTTAATGATTTTGGTAAAACAAGTTTTGCATCAGTATCATTTAAACAATTGCTAAATGCACTCTTCTTAATTGTTTCTAATCCTTCTGGTAAAACAATTAGGTTAGTTTTACTACAATCTGTGAATGCATATTCTTCTATTGTAGTAAGGTTATTTGCATTGAATAGATCAACAGTTTCTAAGTAATGACAATAATAGAATGCATATTCACCAATATATTCTAATAATGAATCTTCAGCAACAGTTATACTTTCTATACCAGTACATTGACAGAATGCATTACTATTAATATATTTTAATGATTTTGGTAAAGCAAGATAATCTAAGTTTATATTACTATAGAATGCAAATTCATCAATTGTTGTAATATGAGAGTTTTCTCCAAATACAATTTCATTTAATCTTCCAGCATAGAATGCATGTTTTCCGATATATTCTAATGAATCTGGGAATGTAAATGTTGTTAATAAATTACATCCTCTAAATGCTTCATTAGCAATTGTAGTTAGGCTTGCATCAGAAGGGAATGTTACTGTTTTTAAGCCAGAACAATTGTAGAATGCTTTTTCATCAATAGTAACTAGTGAACCAGGCATTGTTATTGTTTGTATAGATTCACAGCCATAGAATGCTTGTTTGCCTATTGTAGTTAAGTTAGAATTTTCACCAAATACTAAATCGCCTAGTTTATTGCATGAATAGAATGCAGAAGCTTCAATAACTTCTAATGAATCAACAAATTCGAAACCAGTTAAATTATCACAATCATAGAATGCTTCTTTTCCAATAGTCTTTAAAGAAGCATTATCTGCAAATGTTATTGTTTCTAATGCATCACAACTACAGAATGCTTGTAATCCGATTTCTTCTAACATACTTGGGAATTCAATGCTTACTAGATTATCACAATTACTAAATGTATAATCATCAATCCTAGTTAATTTTGATCCTGTCTCGAAAGTGATTTCTTGTAATGTTGATAGATAGAATGCATTTTGACAAATTCTTGTAACATTCTTTGGAATAACAATACTATCTACTTTGACTTCTCTAAATGTACCAGCTTCAATAATTGATATATTGCTTGATAATGTTAATGTTCCAAATGTAGCATTAGCAAATGCTTCACGACCAATATGAACTACACTATCAGGTATTGTTAGAGATTCTACTTCAACCCAAGTCAATGAATATGAAGCAATAACACGACAATTTTCACTTATACTAAATGAACTATTTTCAATTCCAATCAATAAAACACATGAATTTTCACTATTTCCTAAGTAATATGCACCATCTACTGCAACAGCATTATTAGCCCATGTTAAACCGTTATCTCCAACTCTTTCAAGTGTGCTTGGTAATTCATATACATTAATATTGCAGCTTTCAAATGCATAATCTTCAATAACTCTTAATTTTGAGCCACTTGCAAATGTAACATCCTTTATTATATCATTCTTTCTAAATGCGCTAGCACCAATTATTGTTACATCTTTATTAATAGTGATAGATTCTTCAGTGCCTACATATCCAAGTAGATATAAATCAACTAATGTATCACCATCTAATTCTTTATAATATAAGAAATCATCTTCAACATATAACTTCTTATCAGCTATATCGCTATAAATATCTAATGCTTTTAGTGCAATCATACCATGTTCATCGCTACCCTTAACTAAGGTTAAGCTTGATTTGTTGTAGATTGAATAAATGTTTGCATTTAAGAATGCATTATCATCGATATTAACTACATTTTCGCCTAATTCAAATTCGATTAGTGAAACGCAACTTGTAAATGCAAGTGCACCAATTGATTCTAATGTTTCAGATGTAAATACTACATCTTTTAATGATGTACAATATCCAAAAGCATTTTCGCTAATTGATGTTAAATTAGCACCAAATGTAACGCTCTCTAGGTTATAACAATCATAGAATGCGCTACTTCCTATTGTAGCTAATGAATCTGGTAATACTATTTCTTTTAATAGTGATAATTCTGCAAATGCTTGATTATTAATATTTTCTAATTCTGAATTTTCTTCAAATTCAAGAGTTTCTAAAGATGAACAATTATAAAATGCTGCTTCATCTATAGTTTTTACGCTCTTTGGAATTATTAAATTCTTTAAGTTACTGTTATTATAGAATGCATATTTTCCAATATAAGTTAGTGAACTATTTTCCTTAAATACTAATTCTTCTTCATATGCATAATTAAACGCATAATAATTAATAGTTTTTATTCCGCTACCAATAACAATTTTCTTAATGCGCTTATATTCGAATGCTTTATCATAAATAATTGTATAATCATCATCAATAATAACTTCATCTATTTCATCTTCGATGATACATTTAACTAAATATATGTCATCATTATCTACATATTTAATAAATCTATCGTCATAAGAAACAGTTGATGAGAAATTAGAATCTGTTGTAATATTGATTGCATAATATCCTGCATATCCATAAGAACTAGTTCCTTTTTCTATTACTAATGCTGATTTATTGTTAACTTCTACTAACCAATTACATGAATAGAATGCATAAGTCGCAATAGTTGTTACACCACTACCAATATTTACACTAGCTAATGAGTCACAATCATAGAATGCATAATTTCCAATTTCAGTTACTGTATCTGGAATATCTACACTAATGATTGATTTATTAGAGTAGAATGCATTAGCACAAATCTTTGTTACACCATTTGGAATTACAACTTCTCTATTGTTGCCAATATATGTTAATAATTCTTTTTCTTCTCCAATGATTTTATAAACAAATCCATTATCAGTATCGATTAATACATGATCATTTTCATCGCCGTTAAAGATGTATTTTGCTTCTAATGCAATATATCCATATGTAGATTCACCGATAACAAATGTTTTATCAGAATAATTTAATATAATATTTGGACAAGAACTTTCAAATGCACAATCTTGTATTTCTAATAATTTAGAATTAACCTTAACATAGCCAATTCTTGCATATTGATTAAATGCATACATACCAATTGTTTTAAGATTGTTAGGTAAATTTAATGCTCTAATATGGTTTTCTCCGCAGAATGCGTAATCATCTATTTCTTCTAGCAATGAACCATTTTCAAATACTAATTCTTTTATATAACAATCTCCAAATGCATATTCACCAATCTTTGTTACTTCACTTGGTATAATAACCTTATCAATTCTTGCGCCACAGAATGAGTTATTTGGAATTTCAGTTAATTTAGTATCTTCCATGAATGTTAATACTTTAAATCTTGAACTATAGAATGCACCTTCACCAATTTCTTCTAAAGTGTTTGGAACAACAAATTCTTCCATATCAAGTGTATCAAAGACGTTATCACCAATCTTCTTAATGCCTAATGGTAAAGCAATTTCTTTGATATTTGTATTATAGAATGCTTGAGTGCCAATTTCTTCTAATAAACTATTATTTGAAAATACTACTGTATCTAGATTTTCGTTTTCATAGAATGCTTCTCTAGCAATTTTCTTTACTCCTTTTGGAATAGTTAGAGTCTTAATATCACAGCCATAGAATGATCTTTCGCCGATTTCTTCTAGTTTATCAGAAGTATTAAATTCAATTTCAGAAAGATATGGACAGTTATAGAATACTTCATATCCAATCTTCTTTAAATTTTTGCCCAATACAACCTTTTTAATTATACCATTATTTGCAATTAATGATTGTATACTAGTAACGATATCAGGAATAATTATTGTTTCTGGTGTTTGTTTTCTATAGCCAGTGATAATACATTCATCTTCTGTTGAGTTAAAGTAGAATGGTTCCATTTCTGCAATTACTTTTGATCTTAAATAGATTGAAATATTACTTGTTACAGTCAATTCAAAATCTAGATTATCAGCTAGTTTTACATTAGAGCCATCATAAATACCATCAATTTCAAATCCTAGGTGATTATCAAATAGACCTTTAATATTTATTTTTGCACCATATTTTAGATAATAATTTGTCTCTTCTGTTAGTAGTTCAATATGTTGATCATGATTTAGATAAATATCATATTTGTTTCTGTAGTAATAAAGTTCTAGAACACTTGAACCATCGGCTTCAATTCTCATATAATTTTCTGAAAAGCTTGAGAAATATGCGCCTTCAATGTTAATTACATAATTTCCATAGTAAATAGATGAGTCTGATGTACCTGAATATTCATCTTCATCATATAATGTAAATTCATCATCATCTATATTTTGTAGAAAATGTTTAACTATGAATTTAGTGTTAGTGTTTGGTGTCCAATAACAATCTAATTGTGTGCTATATTCTACAATATAAGTATCAAAATCAACTTCATTACCTGAATATTGATCACGCCAATAATTTAGTGTATAACCCACTTTTTCTACTGTTGGCTTACTGATTTTTGCACCATATTTAACACCTTCAATAGTAGGAACTGTTACTCCTTCTACATCAGTATCAAATGAAATGTTATATCTTTCTCTCTTATAGTAAGCTTTAATAACTGTTGAACCATCACCTTTAATTATTGCACCATCTTCTTCAGTATATCCTGAAGCATGGTCAAAGATGAAATTATCAATTTCTTCTGGTGTAATTGAAGCATCTGTAGTACCATAAAGTGTTACTTCTTTTATGAAAGTGTAATTATCATCTTCGATGTTTTCATAATATACTCTTATTTTATAAACAGTATCACTGTTTGCTGTATATGTAATTTTTACATCGTGATTAAAGCCCCAACCTCCTGTGTAACTATAAATGAATTCTAATAATTTTGAATATGTGTTTTGGCTTCCTCCAAGAGTTTGATCAGCAAAACTTTGAATAGTATAACCAACTTTTACAAACTCTTCTGGCATTTCACTAGGAATTTGTCCGTGCTTAATTGTTACTGTTTTAATTAATTCACTATTGCTTCTATTTAAGAATCTTAATGTATATACTTCACGCTTGAAATATAAATTTAATTCTAGTGAACCATCAGCTAAAACTATACCAGTAGGATTACTCATTTCTTCGTTATATTTAAATATGCGACTATTATCATAGTCAGTTGGTTCTACGGTGATTTCATCTCCTGTTGTGGCAGTATATGTAAACGAATTATCTAATTTGTATTCTGAATCATTAGCATTTTCATAATATACATTCACTTTATAACCTATACCTGAATTTGGTGTATATGAAGCAATAAATGTATAATCTTTTTCGATTTCAGTATCAAAATTAAATAAAGAACTTGTTTCACTATTAGTCCAACCATTAAATGTATAACCTAATCTTGTAGCTTCCTTTTTAGTAGCTAAAGCACCATATTTAACAACATTTGTTACATCTTCTGTTGTTCCATCAGCATATTTATAAGTGATGTTATATTTGTTTCTGTTGTAGTATATAGCTAGTTCTAAAGAACCATCTCCATTAATCTTTCCACTAGAGATAGTTTTATCTTGATTTACGCTAAATCCAGCGTATTTATTTGGATCTACTGTAATAGATATATCTGTATCAGTTGTTCCACTTAAGCTTTGTGTGTCATCTTCTACTAAAGTATATCCATCATCGTATTTATTTTCTTGATAATATTTAACTTTATAAGCTGTATTAGTATTAGCTGTATAATTTGCCTTAATATCTAGTGATTGACTAACTGGCTTAGTTAGATCAATATCAGCGCCATTAGATGTGAATTTAGAGAATTCATATCCTTCTTTAACTGGTGTAGTAATTGCAGGAATTGTTGCACCATATTTTAGACTGTATTCTAAGTTACTACTTCCATTATCTAAATCAATATTAATATCATATTTGATTCTATCATAATAGATTTTGATAGTATTTTTACTTGAATCTTCATCTAACATATACTCAGTTTCTGCATTTATACACTTAAATCCATCATAAGTATTAATATCAGGTGTGATTACTTTATCTGGAGTTGTTGTGAAGCTTTGTGTATCTTCAGATTTTAAAGTGTATTCGTCGTTTTCTAAATTTTGTAGATAATACTCAACTTTGTAAGTTGTGTTTGATTTGAAGTACATTGCAAATACATATAAATCATAACCATTTAGTGTATAATCTGACCATTTAGCAATATTATAACCTGCCTTTTGTGGTATTTCAGGTTCTACTATTGCAGCTGTAGATGGTAAGTATTCTACTTCTTGATAAATCTCTCCATCAACAATAAAGAATACTCTTGGATTACCTGTAGGTGGTTTTTTTGTAGTTTCTTTTTTTGCTGTTGTTGTTTTAGCTGTAGTTGTAGGCTTTGCTGTAGTACTAGCTGTAGTCTTCTTTCCACATGCTGAAAGAGTGGCTAAAGTAGCACTTAAACAAAGTAAAAATAAAACTGGCTTTTTTATTTTATTATTCATTTTTATATCGCTCCTTTATTATTAAATAATAAACCAATTTCATTATATCACACTATTTACTATTTGTTAACAATAAAATAAATATAAAAGCAGCTTTTTTATTTGCTGCTTTTCTTATTACTATTTAGCCTTTTTAATCTTTCTACTTCTTCATTTAAAACATAATTGTTTTGTTGGTATTCTTTTCCGTTATATATTATCGCATTGTTTTTATCAGTGCTTTTATTGATACCATCTTCTTTTTCAATAACAATTTTTAGTCCTAAAGCATTACACATTTTTATTAATGTATCAATTCTAGGGGTTGCATCAAAACGCTCTATTCGAGCTATCATTGGCTGCTTAATTCCAGTTCTTTTTGCAAGTTCTCGCTGAGACATTTTTAATTCATATCTTCTATCCATAATATCAATTATTAAATGTGATACTTTTTCTTGTAACATAAACCATTCTTTTTCTTCTGGAGTTAAATCCAATATTTCATATACTGAGTGTTTATTTTCCATTTTTTATCATCCTTTCATAATTATTTATTTCATTTATAGCCTTTTCTATTTCTTCATCAGGTGTTTTATTTGTTTTTTTCTTAAAAATATGTAATATTACATATTTATTATTAAATCTGCAAAAATAGTAAAACACTCTATTTGGGTATGGCCTTAATTCACACAAATCATATACAAGACGCTTTGCATGATCTTTAAAGAAAAAGATTCTTTCACCCTTATCTTTTAATAAAGAAATATAGTGTTCTATTTTTTCTATTTCAGCTATACATCCGTTCTTTTTTAATTGCTTTAGATAATCATCAAATAAACAATTACCTTTTTCGTCTATATAATAATCTAAGTTATACATTTAATCAACTCCTTGATAACTTATTCGTTATCATTATAACTTATTTTATTTTATTTGTCAATAAAAAAACTTGGGGTGTCCCAAGTTCTTTTTTATAATGGTAAATCTTTCTTTTTGAAGATGATTGATCCAGCTATATAACCAGCTAAACCTATGATTAATAATATAATTAATCCAGGAATAAAGCCAGCTTTACCATCTAAGATATTTACAACATTAAATAATGAAATAATAGATACATAATTAAAGTTATTTAGTGCTTTAATTCTAACTACTGAAGGTATTACTTTACTACCGAATAGGCCTAACATTGTTGCTACTAAGAAGAATATTGATAAGCCTCCGCCAATAGCCATACTACGCTTAGATCTATCAAAGATACATGATGTGAAGAAATTGATTCCACTCATCGCAAATAATACTAGGAAGGCACCTAAATTGATTAGGGCAAGTTTTCCATAAGTTAAATCGGTATCTACATCTACTATTGCAAAGCATATAAATGATGTTATTGTGGTTAATAAGAACATTACAAATAAGCTTGAAATCATGAATATACTTTGTGTGAATGTTACACTTCTACGCTTTGTAGATGTTGATAAAACATAAGCCATAGATCCACTATCAACTTGTCCTACTATTAAACTATTAGATACCATAATCATATAGATTATAGGAAGTAATAATCCAGCAATCTTAAAGAATATTGAACCTACTATTAAAGCATATAAATCCATTCTACCTATTTCTTCAATCGCATCACTTACTTCATTTGGCAATTTATCAAGTAATGTTCCTGCGATTTCAAGAATAATAGAATCATTTATTTCTTCTATCTTTTTATTTCTTTCTTCAACTGTTAAAGTTGGATCTAAATGAGCTATTTCATCATTATATTCTGTAATATAAACCTTAATTGATTTTTCACTCATTCTTTTTACATTATCATAGTTATAACCAAATGACATATATTTCATCAAAGTTACACCATAATCTTTTAATATATCTAATAATTTTGCTATTGCTTCTTCACTAGTGATGTTTGCGGCTACAAGTATAGAAGTTGAATAAATAGCTCTATTACTTCTATATTCCATTCTTTCACTACTATTAATATATTCATCTGCTTTGTTGATTAAAGCTTTTTGAATTAGCGATTCTATATCATAATCATCTGGCAATGCTTCATTATTATTTGTATATGTATCATCACAAGCACCATTAGGATTAATTGTTACCATGACTGAACCATAAAATTGATTATAGATTTCTTTATATTCATCACTTTCTTTAGTTAAGGTATCATCATTATTAGCTTTTTTGGCTTGAACTAAAGAGGCATCTGAAATATAGCTAGTTAAATCATTTATAGCATTTGTATAAGTAGTTGTGACTATTTCAGTCATTTCTTCAGCTATAGTTGCACTAATTGCTTCTTCTTGACTCATACCACCAGCCATTTTAGTAGCAACTTTAGCTAAGAATTCAGGATTTTCTTTCTTTTCTGTTAGTGTATTATTTAATTCTAATACAAAGTATTCATCAAATTTGGCTTCACCAATAGTTGCCATATTATACATTGATATTTCATTTTTCTTAATGTTAGATTCTATTACTTCTTTAATAATAGTATCACTAACACTTGATTTTACTTCTGATATAGTTGATGTACCGCTTATAAGCATTACACAGCTAAGCATAAAACATACAGCAAATGTTATAATTAACCACATTATTCCATTTGCTTTTAAAGATTGTTTGAATAAAGCTTTACTAAACATTTTTAATACCTCCAAGTTTCTCTTTAAAGTATTTTTCTAAAGTGTATTTAACTTCAGAAATAAACTTAACATCATATTTTTTTAAGTCTTTAAATAGTTCATTTATTTTATCTTTATCAATTTCTATTGTTACTTGATTATATTCTTCTTGAATTCTAATGACTTTATATTTTTCGTTTCTAAAATTATTAAAATCATTTATATTGTTAAATTCAATTTTAAAATCACTAACAGTTCTATTTCTTATATCATTCATATTACATATATCAACTATATGTCCATTAGAAATTAAAGCAACTCTATCACATGTATCTTCCATTTCTTCAAACATATGACTAGACATAAAAATAGTTTTACCTTTTTTATGTTCTTCTTTAATGATCTCTAGGAATGCATCACGCATTAAAGGGTCTAGGCCTGTAGTTGGTTCATCAAGTATAATAATAGGCTTATCAGCCATTAAAGCCGCAACTAAGGCTGTTTTTTGCTTCATACCCTTACTCATACGCTTTAAGTTTGCTCTTGGATCTAATTGAAGTTTTTCAATTAAAGAGTTTGCATAGCTTAAATCAGTTACTCCTAAGAATTCAGCCTGACTTTTTAAGAAGTTTGTTCCTGTTTTTAAATCAGGGAAGGCTATTTCACCTGGAACATATCCTATTAGTTTAGCTACTTTTTCTTGATTTTCCCATGTATTTAAGCCATCTACATAACAGCTTCCTTTAGTAGGCTTAATGAAACCGAGTATGTTTCTAATTGTTGTAGTTTTACCACTACCATTAGTTCCAACGAAACCTATCATTTCACCCTTATCAATGTTTAAATTGATATCAAATATACCTTTAGAATCACCATAATCTTTAGTTAAATCTTTTATTTCAATTAAATGTTCCATTATAGTGCACCTCCAAAGTCTTTATTTTCTTTATAGAATTTCATAAAGAAGTCTTGTAGAGTTTCTTTAATGTTTGTGAATTCATCTATTTCATAATTAGAGATAAATGATATAAAGCTATTAATATCTTTATCTTCACAAGTTATGTTTATTGTTAGATTATCTTTGTTTTCATTAATGATATTTATATATTCTTTCTTGTTTTCCATAAAACCATTTAATGAATCGATTGTTTTAAAAGTTATTTTAAAATGCTTAAGTGTAGCATGCTTTAAATCATTAGCAACAAATTCACTAACAATTTTACCGTCTTTAATAATACATATCCTATCACATGTCGCATCTACTTCACTAAATATATGACTAGAAAGTAATATTGTTTTGCCTCTAGCTTTTTCTTCTTTAATAAAATTAATAAATACCTCTTGCATCACTGGATCTAATCCACTAGTTGGTTCATCAAGTATTAAGACATCAGGATCAGACATAAAAGCTGTGACTATCGCAAGCTTTCTTTTAACACCTAAGCTCATACGCTTAGTTTCCATTTTTAAGACATTAGGCTCTAACTTAAATAAATCTAACATCTTATTAAGCATTTCATCATTTTTTTTATGATACATTTTTTGCATCATATCTATAAATTCATAACCAGTCAAGCCTTGCGGAAGAGCAATTTCACCTGGTATATAACCTACATTATTTAAGATTTTGTCGTAGTTATCAAATGTTTCTAAATCAAATATTTTACTACTTCCTTCTTGTGGTTTAGAAAATCCCATTAAATGTCTAATAGTTGTACTTTTACCTGCGCCATTAGGACCTAAAAAGCCGAATACTTCGCCTTTATTGATTTTAAATGAGACATTAAATACACCACGGCCAAAGCCATAATCTTTAGTTAAATTATTAACTTCTATAACACTCATATTTTCCTCCTTCTAAACTATAGTTCAAAATGAAACTTATATTTATTTTTTTACTCAAATACATTTTTAAACTAGGGTTTGATTTTTAATTCCAAATGTAGTATACTATGAAATGTAGATGTATTAAACTATCAGTTTTAATATATATGTCTAATATTGGACTAAAGACTAAAAATAGACCAAAATTGGAGGTTTTATAATGAAAGAGTACAGAAATGCGATTAGAAGTAAAAAAATGATTAGAACAGCCTTTGCCGAGCTTCTAAGTGAAAAGCATGATATTGATAAGGTAACTGTTAAAGAGGTTGTAGAGCGTGCAGATATATCTAAATCTACTTTCTACTGTCATTATGAAGATATATATGCCGTTGTTGAAGAGTTTGGAAACGAAATAGTTGATCTAGTTAAAGATACTATTAATGATTATTCTAAAGCTCATAAAGAAGAAATTGCGCCTTATTTGAAAAAGATAAATACTATTTTAAAAGAGAATGAATCTTTATATAGAATGCTTATGAGTAGTGACTTATACTTCTCTTTTATCAATAAAGTAAAACAAATAGTAATTGATAATATATCAAATGATAAAAGATTTGATGTCTTAAGTAAGAATAAGAATTATAGAGAAATCCAAATAGATATAATTGCTAATGGTATTATTTATACATATGTAGATTACTTTAAAGGCAATTTAAATATAAGTTTAGATGAACTATTATTAATAGTTGAAGATTATATTATGCGTTTAATCTAGTGAAAACGTATATAAGCCCTTATTTTAGGGCTTTTTTTATTGTATAATTATTTTGTAAGGAGGTTAATATAAAAAATGAATAAAATAGGAAAGAATGAATTAAAATTAATCATTCTAGCTGCCTTAGTATTTATATTTGGAATACTATTTTGCTGTGCAACAAAGACTGCAGTTAATGTTTTAAGTGTAATTATTGGTATTGTATTTATTTTATCTGGTTCATTACTTATTCTTGAATCAATATTAACTAAGAAATCAAGTTTCACTTCAGATAGTGCTTCAGGAGCTTTTGCTTTAGCGTTTGGTATTTTATTTATAGCTAAGGAATTAGGTTGGTTAATTTTAGAATATATCCCTTATATCTTAATTGTTTTAGGAGTAATAATTCTTATTGATGCAATTCTTATTATGGCTGTTAAGCAAAGAAAAAATATTTTTGCTTTTATATACGAATTAGTTCTTGGAATTGTTATATTAGTATTTGGAATATTACTACTAACAAATGATGATTTTAAGGAATATGCATCACTTGTATTTGGTATCACATTAATTGTTTATGCAATATTCATTCTACTTGTTGCTTTATTTGCTAAGAATGTAGTAGTTGTAACAGTAGAAAATGATACTATTGATGCTGAAAGTAAAGAAGTTAATGAATAAAAAAAAGAGAATTCAAATGCGAATTCTCTTTTAATTTTATCTATTAATTATTTTAAAGCTTTTTTCTTTTCTTCGTATTCTTCTTCAGAAATTAAGCCTTGTTCTTTAAGAATATCTAAATCTTTAAGTGTTAATTCATCACTATCTACTTCTTCGTTTTCTTCTTTTACTTCTTCTTCAAGTTCAGCTTGTAAACTATCTTCGAATTCATCAGCATCATAGCTTCCATCAATTACAGATACAGCTTTTTCTTTTCTTCCGATTGAACAAATTAAGTTTGTGATAATACCTAAGATTAAAGCACATGCGATTTCTGTTAAAGTAATAGCTTGAGTGTCGCTTACTGATAGAGAAATAGTTAATCCACCAACACCACAAATTAAAATAACAGATACAACGAATAAGTTTCTATTATCATGTAAATCAACATTTTGAATCATCATTAAACCACTTACAGCGATGAAACCATATAATGCGATACATACACCACCCATTACACAGCTTGGAATAGTTGCTAGTAATGTTGTAAATGGAGCAAAGAATGAAGCAATAATTGCCATACATGCTGTAACAAAGATTGTTATAACACTTGCATTACCACTAATAGCTACACAACCGATTGATTCACCATATGTAGTATTTGGACATCCACCAAAGAATGCACCAACCATAGAACCAACACCATCACCTAGTAATGTATTATCTAGACCTGGATCAGTTAATAAATCTTGATTAATAATACTTGATAAGTTCTTATGATCTGCGATATGTTCAGCGAATACTACGAATGCTACTGGAACATAACCAATGAAAATAGTCCAGAAATAAGTGAAGAATTCACTTGCACTTGAGAAGTCTTTGAATGCCTTAAATGCTTTAATAAAGGCAAAATCTGGAACCCACTTCATATTTTTGAATGCATCAAAATGAATTAATACTAAACTATCATGATCAGAAAAATGTCCAATTGCTGTAATAATAGTTGCAGCGATATATCCAGCACAAATACCAATGATGAATGGAATCATCTTAAGCATCTTTTTACCGAATACTGAACAAATGATAGTTACGAATAAAGTGATTAAACCACAAGCTAGACAAGCTAAGTTAACCCAATTGAAGTTTCCTCTAGCTGAAAGTTGAGCTGTGTTGATTAAATCACCAACTGCATTACCAGCTAAGCTTAATCCGATAATAGCTACTGTAGGTCCAATAACTACAGCTGGCATTATTTTGTTAATCCAGTTTGTACCGCATAATTTAACGATAACTGATAGGATAACATAAACTAATCCAGCAAGGATAGCACCAATTAGTAATCCAAGATATCCAGCATTAACTGTAACTGCTCCTGCAAAGGCAGAGAACATACTACCTAAGAAGGCAAATGAGCTTCCAAGGAATACTGGAGATTTCATTCTTGTGAATGCTAAATAAATAAGTGTACCAGCACCTGCACCAAATAGAGCTGCAGATTGGCTCATACCATTACCAACGATAGCTGGAACGGCAATAGTTGCTGCTAAAATAGCAAGCATTTGTTGTAGCGCAAATAGTAAAACCTTACCAAAGTTAGGTTTATCTTTTACACCATAAACTAAGTTAGAATTTTCCATTTTGTTCCTCTCTCTTTTTATTAAATTTGTGTAACATTAAAATGGTAATTACACATCAATTTAATTATAACAAAGTTATAAGGATAATTAAAGGTAAATTAATATAAAAATTTAAATATTTTTTAATATTTATAACATTAATATCTTACGCTTTTTTTTAAATAAAAAGAAAAAAGGCTTAAATAAGCCATTGCCACACCTTAAGTAAAAAAGGGCAAAGCCACCAACTTTGCCCTTTTTTCTTTGCAATTAAAACTTATCAGCAACCATTGCGATAATAGTATATTAAAATTATTTATTTTTGTCAAATTAAAAGGGTAGATGTTCTACCCTAATTAATTATTTATTTTCAAATGCATCTTTTCTTGAGAAATCAATTCTACCCTTTTCATCGATACCGATACATTTAACTAGAATTTGATCTCCAACTTTAACCACATCTTCTACTTTTTCTACTCTTTCTTTAGCAAGCTTAGAAATGTGAACTAATCCTTCGCATCCTTCCCAGATTTGAACGAAGCATCCGAATTTTTCAATTCTTACTACTTTTGCTTCATAGATTTTGCCTACTTCAGCTTCTCTAATAATATTATTGATTAATTCCATAGCCTTGTTGATTGGAGCGTAATCTTGATGCATAATAAATACTCTACCATCTTGTTCAATGTCAATTTTAACATTATCACATTGTTCAATGATTTCAGTAATAACTTTACCACCAGCACCAATAACATCTCTAATCTTATCAGGATTAATATGCATCATCTTAACTTTTGGAGCATATGGACTTAATTCTGGTCTAACAGCTGGAATAGTTTGTTCCATGTGATCCAAGATTTCCATTCTACCCTTCTTAGCTTGTTGTCATGCTTCCCATAAGATTTCTTCACCAAATGAATCAATCTTAATATCCATTTGAAGTGCTGTAATACCATTACGAGTACCAGCAACTTTAAAGTCCATATCACCTAGATGGTCTTCCATACCTTGAATATCTGTTAGAATTGTATAATCTTTACCTTCTTTGATTAAACCCATAGCAATACCAGCAACAGGAGCCTTAATTGGTACACCTGCAGCCATTAAGCTCATACAACCAGCTGTAATAGATGCTTGTGATGATGAACCATTAGATTCTAGAATTTCTGATACAACTCTAATAGTGTATGGGAATTCATCTTCAGATGGAATTACTTGTAATAAAGCTCTTTCTCCTAATGCACCATGTCCAATTTCTCTACGTCCTGGAGCACCATATTTACCTGTTTCACCTACTGAGAATGGTGGGAAGTTATAGTGTAACATGAATCTCTTGTTATCTTCTTCACCTAAACCATCAATAATTTGATGTTCACCAAGTGAACCAAGTGTAGTAACACTTAAACTTTGAGTTTGACCACGAGTGAATAATGCAGAACCATGTGTTCTAGGTAATACATCTACTCTAGATGATAATGGTCTAATTTCATCAAGTTTTCTTCCATCAGGTCTAACCTTTTCTACTGTTACTAATCTTCTAAATTCATCATTTATAATCTTATCTAAAGTAGCTTTTACACTGTGTAAGTATAATTCTTTAGCTTCAGTATCAACTACTTCTAAATTACCTACCATCTTAGTAAAAGTCTTTTGATCGAAATATTTTACTGTTTCTTCATTGATTGCATCAATAGCAGCATATCTTTCTAGCTTATCTTCGATAACTAGAGCCTTGCATAATCTATCCTTTGCATAATCATAAACTAATGCTTCAACATCCTTATCTACTTCGAATAAAGATACTTGCATCTTTTCTTTTCCAACTTCTTTAACGATTTCTTCTTGGAATTTAATTAATTTTTTGATTTCTTCATGTCCAAACATAATAGCATCAAGCATAGCTCTTTCATCTACTTGTTTAGCACCTGCTTCAATCATATTAACAGCATCCTTATTACCAGCAACTGTTAATTGGATATCTGATAATTCTTTTTGTTCTGGTGTAGGGTTAATAACAAATTCACCGTTAATTCTACCTACTTCAACACCAGCGATAGGTCCTAAGAATGGAATGTCTGAAATCATTAATGCTAATGATGAACCAAACATTGCAGCCATTTCAGTTGTACAATCTGGATCACTTGACATTACTGTATTAACGATTTGTACTTCATTTCTAAATCCTTCAGGGAATAAAGGTCTAATAGGTCTATCAATAACTCTACTAGTTAAAGTTTCATGTTCTGAACTTCTACCTTCTCTTCTTAAGAATCCTCCAGGAATTTTTCCTGCAGCATATAATTTTTCTTGGTAAATTACCATAAGTGGGAAAAAGTCTAAGGCACTTGGATTATTGATTGATACAGCAGTTGATAAAACAACTGAATCGCCATAATGAACCATTGCAGCACCATTTGCCTGTTTTGCAACTTCTCCTATTTCTACTACTAATTTACGACCAGCCCAGTCGTATTCAAATCTTTTAACTTCACTCATAAAGATTTTTTTCTCCTTTTCTCTTTTATTTAACCATTCTCTATTATATCACAAATAAAATATATTTATATATTAAATTTTAAAATAATATAAAAACGGAGATTACTCTCCGTCTTTACTATCTTCAATTGTGATTACATCATCATTTTTATGTTTTAAATCCTCTTCCATAATAGTCTTAAACTTATCTTCTTCAATAAGCTTTACCATTATTTTAGCAATTTCAGGATCAAATTGTGTACCACTACAACGTTTGAATTCGTTAATTATATAATCTTTTGTACATGGCTCTTTATAGCTACGCTTAGTTGCCATAGCATCAAAGCAATCTGCACAACAAATGATTCTAGCAATTAGTGGTATTTCTTCACCCTTTAATCCCTTAGGATAACCTGTACCATCATAGCGCTCATGGTGATACATTGCACCTTCTACAATTCCAGGAATTGTTGAAATATCTTTTAAAATCTTACCACCTTTTGATGTATGAGTCTTCATTATTGAAAACTCATTATCATCAAGTCTTGATGGCTTATTGATTATACTAATAGGAATACCTATCTTACCGATATCATGTAATAATGCCGTATAGAAGATATTTTCTACTTGTTTTTCATCAAGACCCATAGCCTTTGCAATTTCTCTAGAATAATAACCTACTCTTCTAGAATGACCATTTGTATATGAGTCTTTAACGTCAATCGTACGAGCAATTGCTTCAATGGATTCTAGTGTAATTTTCTTATATTCTAATTGTCGTCTAATACTTTGGTTAATCTTACGTTTAAAGTAGTAAACCAAAACACCAACAATGACAAATAGCGCTAATAATATAATCATTATCACGAACCAAGGATGCTCATAGATATGCTTTGTTTTTATAACTGTAATATCAATTTGATTACTTATTTGATCTAATTCATCTAATACATAAATATGGAAAGTATATTTACCACCCTTAAGGTTAGTATAGTTTACGCTAGTTAATTTACTATCTGCTTCTATTAATCTCTTATCTACACCATCAAGTTTATAATATACTTTATATCCTTTTGTAGGTTTAAAACTAAATACTGATACATTAAACATTATACGTTCAGTTGATTTATCAACTTTAATCTTATTGCCATACATCAATTCATCATCAACTTTAACTGAACCAACAGCAACCTTTAAAGGTACTCTTTTATCATCTGCATCATTAAAGTCATATGAATATACACCATCTTGGCTTTGGAAGTAATATATCTTATTTTCAGCATCATAATAGCCAGATGAATTACCTTTAATAGAACTCTTTAAACCATTTGATGAATCATAGAATGAATAATCAAGTGTATCAGCAAGTAAATCATCAATAACATATATTTGTTTTTCACTTGCTAGAATGTATTTATATTTTTCTTTACCATCTTCTGTAACTTTAATCTTATTAATTTCAGTTATTGAACCATTAACATATGGAATATTTATTTCTTTTGGATCACTATAATTATTATCTTTAGTATTTATAACAAAGAATCTACCATAAATATTATAGAAGAAATCATCCCCATCTTGATAGAATTTTAACATACCACTTGTATTTTGATCTATACCAGGTATTGGCTTAATAGAGGAATTATCTAGATTATAGTTTATAGTATGAATTCCATTTGAACTAGCTACATATGTAAGCTCTCCAAATGCTGATTTATCAATATATAATATTTGACCTGTTGTTGTAAGTTCATTGTTCCAAATAAATTTCTTTGTAGGATCAGCTTCATCAATATTGAATCTAACAATAGAGTTTGTTGATGTACCTATAAATAGGTATTCATCAGTTGCATATAAGCATCTTTGAGCTGCTACATAATAACCTTTAGTATTAACTGTTGGGTCATCAGGGTTAATATCAGAACCTCTATATTGACGGAACACTTCTGTTGATGGATCATATTCAAATAAACCAGATCCATATGTCGCGAAATATAACTTGTCCTTATATATAGTAACATCTCTTACATCATAGTAAGGTATTCTAGTGTCTGGTCTAGGCTCAGTAAAATCAGGTGTTGAAGGATCTATTTCTTTTTGTCTTGCATTTTCATCTTTTCTTCTTTGCCAATCATCTACTTGTTCCTTATCATAATTAATAATCTCATTTATTTGTGTTACTAATGGATGAGCAGTATCTATTTTTTCTTCTTCTAAGTCATAAACATATATACCGCCACCAGTAGCTAAATATAGATATTTTCCATATTTTTCTATGGCATAAACTAATCTACTACTTTCAGGAATAGTCTTTGTATCTACATCAAATAATAAGTCTACTAATGTTGATTTAGTAATAATTGATACACCTGTGATATATGAAGCTATCCATAGGTTATTTTCATAATCTATCATTAAATCAACTAGCTTACTACTATTTTCTAGATTCTTTGCATAAGTTGCTTTATAAGTTGTAATATCAATGGAATATAGACCTTTTTCGCATGCGGCGAATAAATCCTTATCTTTATATGAATAAATGAATTTATGAACCATATCGTTCTTCTCAGATAGTGTTATTACATCTTCTTGAAGTGTGCTACTCTTGATATCATAGAAATATATTTTTCCGTCCTTTGTTGCTATAGAAATTGTATCATTGTAGCAATAGAATGAATTAATTATTCCTGATTCATATATTTGTGTATTATTATGGTCATATACACCATTATCCTTTAAAACAAAGAATGAATCTTTATAAATTGTTGTTTGTTTTATTTGACTTCCTCTAAATTCAGATACATATGTAATTTGACTATTAGTTGTATTATATGTATATAAACCATCTTTTGTGGAAATATATAATAGACCATAATCATCCATTACGATATCATTAATTAATGGATCCATATTAAGCTCAAGCTTAATTTTAGAAAAAGTATTATCCTCATATTTTAATAAGCCAATAGATGAAACTAAGAATAGCTTATTTCTAAAGTGTGCTAAGCATCTTACATTTTCTAGAATTTCTTTTTCACCATTTTCATCAGTAAAGCTATTAAAGGATAGTAGTTCTTTTGAATCATATCTATTCAAACCAGCAAATTGACCAATCCAAACAAATCCATCATCTGTTTGACATATGGCTCTTGCACCTGTATTATTTAATGTAATAGGAATTTCAGCCTTATCAGCTAGATATGTTGCTGCACTAACTTTATTTGTCGTAATTACAAAGAAACTAAGTAATGAAAAGACAAATGCTATTAACTTTATAAATCGCTTCATAATTACCACACTCCATTTAAAAATATTATATCACTAAATAAAAAAATATAACATAATTTTACTAAAAACTATGCTATATTTTAATTTAATTATTCTTCAGTTATACATAAATAGTAGTATTTGTCTTTATATGTGATTTTCTTTAGCTTCATTTCTACTGTTGTATTGAATACTTCATCACATAAACCTTTACCGATTTCTTTACCATAAGCTTCTTTCATAGCCCATTTTCTTGCGATATATTCTTCTTTATCTTCTTCAGCAACACCTTCATATTGTATTTTTTCTGCTTTAGATAAGATTTTATCCGCAAGCTTTAATGTTGTTACTCTTCTTGATAAGTCGATTCCACATTCTCTTTCATCATCAATGATAACAGCAATTAAATCATCTTCATGTGATAAGTTGAAATACATTTTATAATCAACAAAATGAGGCTTTCCTTCAAAACTTATTTCATGATCAAATAGATTAATCTTATAAGTTTCAAAAACAAATTCAAGCATCTTATAATAAGCAAATTTACTTATTTTTCTCATAGTTAAATCTGTGTATTTATCACAATGCTCAATGATACTACTATGTAGCTTTCCTAAATCAAAATCTTGTTCTACTGGGTATACTTTAAAATCCATATATTCATCACTCCTCATTTATATTATACAAATAAAAAAGGGCTTTTTACAAGCCCATTTTTTATCTACGTAAACCTAATTTATCTATTAAAGCTTTATATCTGTTGATATCTTTCTTTTGTAGATATAATAATAAGTTTCTACGTTGACCAATCTTCATCATTTGTCCACGCTTTGAACCAAAGTCATGAATATGATACTTTAAGTGATCATTTAAAACATTGATTTCTTCTGTTAAAATTGCGATTTGTACTTCTGGAGAACCTGTATCTCCTTCTTTAGTAGCAAATTCTTTAACAATTTTAGCCTTTGTTTCTTTAGATAACATTATTTTTTCCTCCTTAATTAATTAGTCGTTTATATCTATGAAATACGTTGGAGATTCGTATATCACGGAAATAAACCATAGTTATTATATATTAACTAATATAATTAGTCAATAACTAGTTTATTTTTCTACCGCAGTATTTACAAAAATCACTATCAGCATCAATTCTATTACCGCAGTATTTGCAATACATTTCACTGTTTTCTCCAGTTAAACCATCGCTTACGCCAGCAGCCATTTCCCTAGCTGTTGCTCTACCAAAATCATGCGCTGATTGAGCAGCAACAGGTCCTGCGCTTTGTGCTGTAAATGCAGCTAGCGCTCTTTGTGTTCCTAAACTTAACATAATAAATCCTGGAACTATAAATAAGAACGCTGGCATAGAAATTAATGCAAAAAGAAATTGTCCTGTTGTAAATGCAAGTATTGGTCCTCCTATAAATAATCCAAATCCTATTATTAAAAAGATTATTCCTAAAATAGTAAATTTTTTTCTTTTCTTTGCGTGTTCTTTTTCATCCATTAAAACTGCCATAATAATACCCCCTTATTTTGACTAATCTAATTATACTCTCTTTTTGTTAAAATGTAAAACTAATAATTAGTTTCCTTTAGCTTCATAGAAATAGTTTTCTAATGTTTCATCAAATTCTTTTGAAATATATTTATATGATTCACCATTAGTAATCTTAGTTGGATCATAAGCATCAATAGCCATTAAATCTCTATAGTATTCATAATCTTCGCCTTCAGTATCTGTAGATAATTCTACATACATTTGATATACTTCTTCAATTACTGGAGCATATCCAACGAAATCAGTATTTTCAAATGAATTATCAGCATCTAAGAAGAAATCGATAAATTTATGAGCTAAATCTATTTTTTCGCTTGTCTTAGGGATTACTAGTCCATCAAAGAATACATTATTCTTTTCTGTTGGAGCAAATAATTTGAATGTATCATCAGGATTATATCCATCAGCAATGAATGTATATCTTTGGTCAAAATAATCTCCTGAATAAACAAGTGCGATATCAAGATTTCCTTCAGCAACAGCTTGCTTTAGGTCATCTCCACCATATCTATCATAATTCTTTTTATTATTCTTTAATAAATCTCTACATTCCTTTAATTCATTTTCATCAGTTGTATTTAAGCTATAGCCTTTGTATGCTTCAGCAGCAGCAAAAGCATCTCTAGCACAGTCATACATACCAATTTTAGTATTTTTAGGTAAAACTGTAGTATCAAATAGACATTTAAAACCATTAGCTAAAACTGCCTCTTCTACACCTTCATTAGTTGTATTATACATAATTCCTAGTGTACCCCAGAAATAAGGAATAAAATAATCTTTATATTCACTTGCATCTGTATCAATTAATGTTTGTAATTCAGTTCTAAACATATTCTCTTTATAGTTAGTTAATTTAGATTTATCAATTGGGTTTAATAAACCATCCTTTTGAAGCTTAGAAATCATATAATCACTTGGTACAGCAATGTCATATTTTGCCTTATTTGTTTTAATATTTGAATACATAATTTCATTTGTTGATACATCATCAGATTTAACAACACAGTTATTTTCTTTTTCAAATTCTTTAACTAGATCTTCGTTGATGTAATCACCCCAGTTAAGTAATCTTAATGTTTGTTTGTTTGAACAAGCTGCTAAGCTGAATGCTGATGCAGCTAATAATCCTAAAGTTAATAATTTTTTCATTTTGCTTTTTTCTCCTTCTTCTTTTTAATGATGTTATAAACTATTAAAGCTGTAATAGTTATTAATGTTAGTAATGTGTTATATGCCGCAGCATATTGACTTGAATTTGTTTTACTCATCTTTCTTCTAGCATAGAACCATGTTGAGAAGTTTGCATTATCAGGTCCACTTACAAAGTAACTGATAACGAAATCATCAATTGACATAGTGAATGCTAGCATTGCTCCTGTAAATATACCAGTTTTGATTGCTGGAATAATTACTTTAAGGATAGCACGTTTAGGTTTACAACCTAAATCTAAGGCCGCATCATATAAGTTCTTATCTATTTCTCCAAGCTTTGGTAATACAGATAATATTACATATGGAGTAGAGAAGAATATATGTGATAAGACAAGTGTAAAGTAATTTAATCTATTTGCTGCATCTATATGTAGTATGAATCCAATTACTTGAAACACTATAAATAATAATACAGCTGTAGCAATATCAGCATTTAGAATTGGTACATTGTTAAGCATAATCATTTGTTTTCTTCTCTTTTTAGATAGAGAGTTTATACCAATTGCCGTAATTGTTCCAAATACTGTTGCACAAATTGTTGATATTATAGCAACTAATACGGTATTTACAAAGATTGTCTTTAATAAATCTTTATTATTAAATAATCCTGAATACCATTTGAATGTAAAGCCTGAAAATCTAATTGCTGTTGCATCCTTATTAACTGACATCAAAGCAATTATGATTAAAGGCGCATAAGTTATAAATAGGACAAATGTTAAAAGTAAAAATTTAAGAGTTTTAAATATAATAGGCTTAATTTTTGATTGTTGATATATGTTATTCATTATATTAATGTCTCTCCTTCTGGATCTAGTTTAGATATAATCCATATAGCGATTAATATAATAAATATGATTAATACAGATATTAACATACCAATATTATATTGTCCTGTTGAGCCTTTAAATTTTTGCTCTATTATATTTCCTATTAAAACTACTTTTCCATTTGATACAATTTGAGGGATTGTAAAGCCCATCATACATGGTAAGAATACCATTGTAACTCCACTTGATACACCTTTAAGTGATAAAGGTAGAGTTACTTTCATAAATGATTTGGTTGGTGTAGCACCTAAATCGGCACTAGCTTCTATTAATGAATTATCTATTTTCTCTAATATAGTGTAAATAGGGAAAATCATAAATGGTAAATATACAATAATCATTACGCAAATAACTGCAAATTCAGTTCCTGCCATATTTAATCTAATATGGGTTAAGCTCTGTAATAAGCCATTTTTGTCTAGCATCTTATTTATTGTTTCTATTCTTAGTAACATATTAGTCCACATTGGTAGAATAAATATAACCAAGAGTAATGATTTACCAACAAATTTTATTTTACTAATAATATAGGCAATTGGATAAGCAATAATTACACATCCAATTGTTGCGATAATACTTAATTTCATAGATTTTAAGAAAGCACTTATATATGTTTTATTAAATGCTTTAGGAAAGTTCGCAAGTGTAAATTTTGCATTGTTTATTTCAATATATTGCATGTCTAAAAAAGACATGATAATCATTAGTACTAAAGGTATTAATACAAGTAAGCTCATCCATAATAAATATGGAATTGCTAGTTTTTTAAATTTGTTCATTTTCAACTACTTCATCTTTATCGACCTTCATTAAATGAATTTCATAAGGGTCAACAGAGAATCCGATTTTATCTCCTACATTAAAGTTTTCATATTGATGTAAGACAAATTCAACACCATCTACGATAGCGCAAATTTCAAAATGAACACCTTTAAATACTATTGAATCAACTACACCTACGAGCTTTGCTTTATCCAAATCTACTATATCAAAATCTTCTGGTCTAATTACTACATCACATGCTTCATTTACTTCAAAGTTTTCATCTACACAGTCAAATGTTTGACCCATAAAGCTAACTTTTTTATCTCCTAGATACTTTCCTCTAATAATATTAGATTCACCTATAAAATTCGCTACAAAGCGGTTTTTAGGTTCGTTGTATACATCTTCTGGAGTACCTATTTGTTGGATTACTCCATCTTTCATAACAACAACTGTATCACTCATTGTTAAAGCTTCTTCTTGATCATGTGTAACAAATATAAAAGTAATACCTAGCTTTCTTTGCATTTCTTTTATTTCATATTGCATGTTTTGTCTAAGCTTTAAATCTAAAGCACTTAGTGGTTCATCTAAAAGTAAGATTTTAGGTCTATTAACTACAGCACGAGCGATTGCTACACGTTGTTGTTGACCACCACTCATATTATTAATTCTTCTGTTTTCATATCCTTCAAGCTTAACAAGCTTTAAGGCTTCAAGTACTTTTTCTCTTATTTGCTTTTTAGTAAGCATTAAAGATTTAGCACTTTTTGTTTCTGCAGCTTGATCTTTATATAATTCTTTAAGTTCCTTTTCAAGCTTTTCTAATTCTTCCCAACTTGATACTTTTTTAAGCTGTTTAAGTTCATTTTCATACTTCTTTTCAGCTTTACCTTTAGGTGTACCACTTTGTATATCTTCATAAATTAAATCTTCAATTTCTTTAATTCTATGTTTAGCATTCTTTACTTCTTCATCTTTATTCCATTCAACTTCAATTTTAGCTTCTAGTTCAGGAATAAGTTTATTGTATTTTTCTTCAACAGCCTTTAAGCGTTCTTCTACTAATTTTTGTTTTTCTTCCCAAATAGTATCATCTATTTGCTTTTTTAGGGCCTTCATTTCTTGCTTTAGCTCATATTTTCTTTCGCTAATCTTTTTCTTTTCTTCATAAAGAATGTTATCATTTTCTTTATCTTTTTCTTTTAACATTGTTTGAAGATTTAGTTTTTCTTCATCGCTCATGTTTTTCTTTGTATTAGCTTTCTTAAACTCTTCTAATTCTTTTTTAAGTTTATTTTTTAATTTATCATAATTTATATCTAAATCTTTATCTTCTTTAACTATTCTTCTTCTTTCAGGTTCAAATTTTCTTCTTATGTTAGATTTTAATTCTTCATAAGTTCTATTATAGTTTCTTAAACCAAATGCGACATTATCAAAAACATTTAAATGAGGGAATAAGGCATATCTTTGAAATACAGTATTAATTGGTCTATGGTATGGTGGGAAGTTATTTACTGTTTCACCATCAAGTATAATTTCACCACTATCAGGCATTTCAAAGCCACCAATCATTCTAAGTGTTGTTGTTTTACCACAACCAGATGGACCAAGTAATGTTACAAACTCATTTTCATTAATATATAGGTTTAAGTTTTTAACAACTTCTACTCCATCATATGATTTAGTTATATTTTTAAGTATAATTAATTTCTTTGCCATAATTACCTCCTAAAAATTAGGTGGGCAGCTAACCCATATTACCTTTGATTTTTTAATAGATTCTATATAATGTACTTTATCAGTCTTATAATAGAATGATTCACCTTTTTTAACACGCTTTTTCGTATTTCCATAATAAACAAATATTTCACCTTCTAAAACATAACCAAATTCTTCACCATCATGAGGCATGTCTTCAGTGGTTTTTTGTTTTTCTTCTAGAGTAATTAAAATTGGTTCCATTGCTTGTATTTGGCTATTTGGAACTAACCATGTGATATTATATCCTCCATAATCACAGACATAATAATCATTATCATTAAATACTATTTGTTTATCCTCTTCTTCATGAAAGAAGGTTGATAAATCCGTACCTAATATTTCAAGGATGTTTGTAAGTGTTTCAAGGGATGGACTTGTTTTATTGTTTTCAAGCTGTGATATATAGCTTTTAGTAAGCTCACATCTATCCGCAAGTTCTTCTTGAGTTAAATTTAAAAGAATTCTTCTTTCTTTTATTTTGTTTCCTAAATCCATGTAATCACCTCGGTTGTTTATTACTAAACTTAAAGTTAAAAATTACTTAACATCTTTATCAAACAATTATGATTATATACTATATTTTTTGAATGTCAATATATTTTTAATATATTTATATATATTTTTCTATTATGAAACAAAAATAAAAAAAATTGGACAATTTCTGTCCAATTTTAATCAATATTATGATATCTTTTCTTTTCTTCATACATCTTTTGATCAATGACATTCATAAAGTCATCTACAGATTGTTCTTTTGGTTTAAAGATACTATAACCCATTGATGCGCTTAATTTATATTCACTAATCTTAGATTCATTAAATCTATCAATACAATTATTGATTTCTTCAATACAAGCATCAATAATTATTTGTTTATGAGAATTAATGATAATGATAAACTCATCACCTGCATATCTAAGTACTATACCCATATCACCAATAGCTTCTTTAAGTAGAGTAGCCATTTGTTGAAGGGCAATATCACCTTTAGCATGACCATATTCATCATTAATATGCTTAAAATCATTCATATCTAAGAATACTCCAGTAAAATGACTTGATTCCTTACTAAGCATATTCTTTTGTAGATAATTTAGATAATTTCTATTATATAAACCTGTTAATTGATCTCTATAAATTATTTCATTTTGTAAGGATGCTAGAACACCCGCAATTGATATAGATAAGCAAGGCCATGAGATAGATAATCCTGGTATCATTGTTTCTAATACCATACCTACAAGAATAGGTCCAATGTATAGGTATATTGGGAAGAATCTTAAAACACCTCCTCTAATCTTTAAAACAATATAAATTACTACAGCATATACCATATAGAATAAATCTATAGCAAACATAGCTGAATACATGAATTTTCTATGATATACATTTAAATTATCAAGTTCATATACACAAGGAACAAATGGATTAATAGCAATTATTATAATACCTATAATCATAGGAATTGATAATATTATTTTCTTATTAAACTTTGGCTCATTTTTTAAATGAGATTCTATTAGTAGAATCCATAAATAGGCTATAACCATATTTGCTATGAATAAGAAGCTATTCGTTACATGTCCTATAAACTTAAATAAATTTCCTTCTCTTCCTTCTATAACATATGTAATAACTAACACAAAGCTTGAAATTAAAGCCATAAACATCATTATTATAATAATCTTATTTTCATATGTTTTATATTGGAAACGCCAAAAATTACATATAAATAAGACTATTAATAGCATTACAGCAATACAGTTAGAAACATATATGCTCGTTAAATTTATTTCATAAAACATAATATGCCTCCTATAATAAGTGATCAGACATTATTAGCTTTTCATCTAATATTTCTTGTTCGAAGTCTTCTATTTTGTAAGGTTTACCGAATAAGTAGCCTTGTAGTCTACCACAGCCTATTTCATTTAAGAAATCAGCTTCATCACTAGTTTCTACTCCTTCAGTTAAAGTCTTCATTCCAAGTCTTGTTGCTAACTGAATTACACAATCTAAAACATCTTTAGTTCTTTCGTTTTTATCAAAGTTAGTTAAGAACTTCATATCAATTTTAACAACATCAAATTTAAAGTCTTTTAAGGCATTTAAAGATGAATAACCACTACCAAAATCATCTAGCCAAATATCATAGCCATCATTTTTAAGATCATCAATTATTTTCTTCAATTCATCTTGATTATCTGATAGGGCACTTTCCGTCATTTCTACATGAATATAGTCTTTATCAAGGCTATATTTACTAACCATTTTGTTTAATTCTTCTCTTACATTCATAAGCTCAAAATCTAATCTAGAGAAATTTAAGCTTACAGGAACAACTGGTCTAGACTCATCTAAAGCTCTTCTCAATTCCTTACATACATATTCAAGCATGCATCTATCTAGCTTATGAATAAGTCTAGTTTGTTCTAAGACAGGTACAAATTCTCTAGGAGATAAATTACCATAAACAGGATCAACCCAACGAGCTAGAGCTTCAGCACCACATAATTTCTTATCATTACTCCATACAACCGGTTGATAGTGAGCTTTTATATAGCCATTATTAATAGCTTCATCAATATGATTAACGATGTATTGTCTTTTGTTAAATAAAGTATCAATTTCATCGTTATATTCATTATAAATAATGCCATAAGTATCTTTAATCATTCTACAAGCATATCTTGCTTTATCGATAGCTCTTTGAACATTTTCACCTTGTTTAGGTTTATAGCCACCAACCTTTAGTAAAACAAATAATCCATCAGATGATGCTTGTACTAAACGCTTTAAGACATCTATTTTATCCATAAAACCTTCTTGACTAGTTAAAACAATAAAATGGTCATCTCCAAGTCTAGCTGTATAATCTCTAGGAAATGATGCGACAACATCCTTAGCAAATCTAACTAAGAATTTATCACCATAATCAAAGCCTCTTTGCATATTAATGACTTTAAAGTTACAAATATTTATAAATAAATACATTTTATCATCCATAAATGATAAGTTTTCTTCTTCTTTTTTGGTAATTTTTGTTGTGAAATGATGTAGGTTATGAATATTAACTAGTGAATCATAGTTAGCATCATGTATTAGCTTTTCATCCTTCAAGGCTTCAGCATGACGCTGTTGATAAATAGATAAGGTTATCATCATCAAGCTTATATAGAAGGTGTAATAATTAATTCTATCAGCTTCTATGAATTCTCTTTTTTCAACGCCATATTGACATAAGAAATAATCAAATAAAACAAATATTACAGTTAATAGCACAATTGAAATATAAGGTTTCCAAATTAATAGACATGCTACAAAGATAATCATTGTTAAGAAACAAGTGATCATTTTAATCTTTTGGGTATTAACTTCACCATTTTTAACCCATGGATTAGCAAAGTCACTATAGCCTACTTTAAAACCAAATAATAAGCATACAGTCGCAAAGCAAGTAATTGTCACAACTGATAATATGGTATTATCTTTATTTTTAAAGTGTCTAAATAAGCTATTACCTATTATGGATGCACCAAATATAGGCATTGAAACATATACTAATATTGTTGTTGCTTTATTAATTGTAGTTCCACCTTCATAGCCTGGTAGATTAATTTCAGGAATTAATAAGAATATCCATAAAATACATAAACTGCCCAAAACCATATTGGCTATAAAGGATTTATTACCACGCTTTTTCATAACATAAAACAAACCAAACATAAACATTGCCAATGCACACATAATAAAGAGCCAATATAGTGAAGTATACTGGAATATTAATTGTAATCTTGAATTGTATGTTGGTTTATAAGCATTCCAAGCTGGTTTTATATACTTTCTTGATTGTCTAAAAATCATCCATATTTCAAGGCAAATTATAATGAAAGCCATATAAATACTACTTTTTATATTGGCATCATTTAAATATCCTCTAACATATTTGGAGTTCTTTTTAAAGCCAAACAGGTTTTTAATAAAAGTTAAAAACTTCATAAACGCACCTCCTATAAAGTAAATAAATGGTATACTATAACTATATAATATCACAAAATATTATATAAATATAGCAAAAAAAAGACTATTCAATAAAGAATAGTCTAAATTTTGAAATTATTTAAATTGAATTTTCTTAAATCTGAAGTATCCAATTACTATTTCTAAAACAATTATAATTGGAGCTGTTAGCATGATTCTAGCAAATGGAGTTAAAGGTAAATAGATAGATTTAACTGTTTCTTCTCCATCCTTAAGAGTTATTACACTCTTTACAAATAAATCGCTTACTGAAGTCATATTTTGCAATTCGGTTGTTTGATAGAAATTGCTAAATGATACTACTTTTGAAAATCCTTCGCTTAAACCCATAGCAGCTACAAGATAAATGATTGAGAAGACAAATGCGATAGCTATAGGTAGAATAATACCTAAAATTAAGCTTTGCTTATTAATAGCAAATACAATAGCAAATCCTAATACAATATATGATAGTATAAATTGTAATAAGAAACCAACTATAAGCATTGCAATAGCTTCACCTGAAATGGTTGTACCAAATCCAAATAGGATAGATCCAAAGATTAAACCTATTAAAGATGCAGCAAGTACATAAACAAATGAAACAATTATATGAACTATAATAATTGAGAAATAAATTTGACTTCTAGAGTAACCAATAATTAATTTATTTCTAATTGTTCTATCACTAAATTCTTTTACAATAAATATTGTAACAAAGATAGGAACTAATAGTTGTGCTGTATTACCATTAATACTTACACCATTACTCCATAAAGCCATACCACTAACAGCTAGTAAGCCAGAAATAGATTCTTCAGCATCACTTGCCATTGTTGAAACTAATATTTTAGATAATAATACTTGGAATATTACTAAACCAATACATACAAATAAGCCAATCCATAAAACTTTATCTTTTCTAGCTCTAAATAAATCAGATTTTAATAAGTTTTTCATTATTCATTACCTCCATTCAATAAATTGATGAAGTAATCTTCTAATTCTTCCTTCTTTTGTTCGAATGATTCAATTTTTACATTGATTTCTCTTAAGGCTAAGCCTAGATCTAGAGAATCTATTTCTTTATTCAAAGTAAATGTAGTTTCATCTATAACATTACATGTGCATTCAAACTTAGATTCAATAGTTTCTTTAACTTTTTCAGTTTTGTTAACTTTATATACATATTCGATTTCATTATTAGTATGAACCTCTGATGCATCTACCTCTTTTAAGATTACACCATTATCTATAAAACCGTATGTTGTAGCCATTTTATCTAGTTCTGATAAGATATGTGAACTAATAATAAAAGTGATTCCTTTTTCTTTATTTAGCTTAATAATTAATTCTCTCATTTCTTTCATACCCTTAGGATCTAGACCATTTGCTGGTTCATCTAGAATCATTAATTCAGGATCTCCAAGTAGGGCACTAGCAATAGCTAATCTTTGACGCATACCTAGTGAATAGTTACCTGCTTTTTTATTGTCATTAGGTAATTCAACAGCTTCAAGTGCTTCTTTTATTTTAGCATCATAATCTTTAATTCCAAGAAGCATAGCTTGTAATTTTAAATTATCATAACCTGACATACCAGCTTTAATCGCAGGAGCCTCTACTATTGCTGATACTACTCCTTTTCTATTTGATAAATTAAGATTAAATGTACCACTTTGTGGTGTAATTAAACCTGTTATTACTCTAATAAGAGTTGTTTTACCGGCACCATTTCTTCCAACAAATCCATATATATCTCCTTTATGGACTGTCATATTGACATCCTTTAAAATATGGAATTGTCCAAAGCTCATGTTGATGCCATTAACTTTTAATAATTCCTCCATATTATTCTTGTCATACTATGTATGACTCTCCTTTCATCCTTTAATATTTTAACATTTTTACCTATTTAATACAACAAATAGTATACATATTCCTCCCAAAATGTATTATATAACATAATTATTTTTTATGCAAGATAAAATTATTAAAAATTATTTTTGATTATTTTCCCAAATAAAAAGCACTTCAAAAGTGCTATTTATAGTTTTTATAGATATATTCTTTATCTGTTTTAAGTTGATTTTTAAGTTCATCTAAAGAATTAAATTTAGTTTCTTCTCTTATATAATCAATAAATGATACTCTTATTTCTTCCCCATAAATCATCTTATCAAAATCAAAGATATGTGTTTCAAGTTTTAGATTAGTAAGCTTTCCTATTGTGGGATTATAACCTACATTACACATTCCTAAATATCTTTTCTTATTATACATGATATATACAGCATATACACCTTTTTTAGGTGGTACATTACCAAGTATATCTAAATTAGCAGTACGATAACCTAGCTTTTCACCATTATGGAAGCCTTCAACAACTACTCCTTCAATTGTGTAACATCTACCTAATAGTTTATCAGCTAGAGCTATTTTACCTTCTTCAAGTAAGGCCTTTACATTAGATGAGCTAACCTTTATATCATCAACATAATAATCATCAATTATCTTTAAATTAAATTCTTTATCTAAATCATCTATATTACCTAAGTTCTTAAAGCCAAATTTATAATCTTTTCCACATACAATAGATTTTATTCCTAAATGCTTTAAATAATCTATAAATTCTTCCTTTTTCGTTGTGGCTGTTTTTCTTGTGAAATTGATAATAATTAAGTAATCAGGATTTAAGCGTCTAATTAATTCTATTTTCCAGTTTAAGGCTGTTAGAAAACAGTATTTAAAATTGGTTTTAAGTACAGTAATAGGATGTGGGTAAAAGGTTATAACAACGCTTTTTTCTCCTATTTTCTTGCATTCATTAATTAATGCTTGGTGAGCTAAATGAACGCCATCAAAGTTTCCTATTGTACAGCATAAATTATCACCTAATTTTAACTTTTTATCGATATCTGTATTAATAACTCTCATAATCTCACCTACTCAAAATCTAATGCTTTTCCTGTTCTTGTTATACCTCTCATTAAACCAATAAATTCAAAAATCGAATATACTAATAGTAATATTGGAAGTAATAACAATATAATAATTAATACTAATATTCTAAGTGGAATAAGTATTGGAAGTAATGATAAATCAGTATCTTCTATATTATCATTACCAAAATCTTTATTAGCAACAACATAATCATGATAGTAGAAAGGATTTGCTTTAGCTTTTTTAATCTTTAATCTAAATGCTTGAAATCCTCTAAAAGTCAAGAATTGAAAGAATGTTACTAAAAAAGGAATACTTGATAGACCTATAGCAACTAAGAAGGCTTTAACATTCATACTTATATTAGAATAATGGAATGTAAATACATAAATAATAGTATCAGAGAAAGCATCTACAAATTCTATAGCAAAAGAATGATATAGATCTTTAAATGCAAAATTTAATACTTTTGAATATTCTTTTATAGGATTATAGTTAAAACCATTATTAAATGTATAAGCATATAAAAAGCAATATGCGACTAATAAAATAAGTGCAATAACCATCATATAGCATATGAACTTTTTAAATAGTAGCATATTACCAACTCCCTTATAATATTATAACAGGTTTATATTTATTATTATCTACTGGCTTATATAATGCAAGTATTTTACCATTATTAGTGACACTAAATACTTCTTTTATATCTGTTTGTCTTTCATCAAGTGTAATACCATTTTTGATTAAAGGTATCAAATAATCTTTAACTTCTACTTTAGGAAACTTATCTAAAACAGATTCTAAAGGTATTATATCACTTTCTGAAATATCACTTAATGTTTTAGCTTCAGCTAGTGAATAATCGCCTAATTTGGCCCTAATAAGGTTTTTCATAGTGCCAAGTTCATTGAGCTTAGAAGCTATATCACTACATAGAGTTCTTACATATAAGCCTTTAGATGATCTAACAGTAAAGCTAAATTCATTATCTGAAATTTCATTATTTCTTTTTAATTCATAGATTGTTATATTTCTTGGACTCCTATCTATTTCAATATCTTTAACGGCATATTGATATAGCTTTTTACCATTAATTTTAACTGATGAATACATTGGTGGTATTTGCATATATGTTCCAATAAAAGACTCTAATACTTTATCTATTTCTTCATTTGAATGAATTGATGGAGCTTTTTCTTCTATCACTTCACCAAATACATCATCAGTTTTTGTTTTAACACCTAGCTTCATAGTACAATTATATATCTTTTCATGATCTACTAGTATATCAACAAGCTTAGTAGCACGTCCTACGCATACAACTAATACACCAGATACTTCCTTATCCAAAGTACCTGTATGACCTATTTTTTTAATACCTAACTTTTTTCTTAATGCGCTTATACAATCAAAACTAGTCATACCTCTATCTTTGTTTAATATAAGTAAGCCATCCATTATTTAAAGTAGACTACGGTTGCACCATTAAGTCCTTCTCCTTCTCCACCATACCTATATTCTTTAACAAATTTATTATTTTTTAGATAGTCCCATACTAGTTTTCTAATAGTGCCTGTACCAAAGCCATGAATAATTGTACAGCTTGGTAGTTTAGCACAAATACAATCATCAATGTATTTATCTAGTGCTATATAGGCATCTTCATATCTAAAGCCTCTTAAATCTAGTTTAGTAGATACCGATTTAAATACTTTATCAGTATATTTTTTAGGTTTTATTTCTTTTTTGATTTCTGTATAAGCATATTTAAGTTCAGTTAGTTTAAATTCTTTTTCAAGGTTACCAAATCTAACCTTATATTTATCTTTGTTTATAGCAACTATTTCACCATTACATTCATAAGGGATAATAGTAACTGTATCACCTACATTAAGCTCTTTAATGTTTAAGTTAACTTCTTTTTCGGTTTTTAAAGTGTTAATCTTATGTTTAACAGTCGCAACATCATTAAGCTTAGTATTTTCATTAAGTAAGTTTTCAACTTCCTTCATAAGCTCACTAGCTTTGTTTCTTGCTTCATCATAAATAGTTTTAGCATCATCTTTAGCACGTTTAATAATTTCAGCTTGTTTCATCTCTAAATCCTTGACCATAGATGCATATTTATTCTTTTCTTTTATGATTTCCTTTTTAAGATTTTCATTTTCTTCAATTAGCTTATTTAATTGTAGACCCTTTTCTTCAACATTTTTCATTAAAAGAGAATCACTATTATCACTATACAAGTATTTATCCGCATCACTTATAATAGATTCATCTAAGCCTAAGTGCTTACTAATTAAGAAGGCATTAGATTTACCTGATATACCTAAAAGTAATCTATATGTAGGCATATAGGTTTCTTCATTGAATTCCATACTAGCATTTAATATATTAGGATTTTCATATCCATATTCTTTTAAAGATGGATAGTGAGTAGTAATAATTATTCTCGCATTCTTTTCCATGAAATAGTTAAGAAGACTTATAGCCAAAGCTGAACCTTCAACTGGGTCAGTTCCTCCACCAAGCTCATCTAAAAGCACTAATGAATTATCATTAATATTATTAACAATATTAACTATTTTTTTCATATGACTTGAGAAAGTCGATAAACTTTGTTCAATAGATTGTTCATCACCAATATCTGAGAATATATTATCGAAAACGGCTATTTTAGCGCTTTTACATGGAATTAGGATTCCAGCTTGAGCCATTAATGTTAGTAAGCCTACAGTCTTTAAGCTTACTGTCTTACCACCTGTATTAGGTCCTGTGATAATTATTGTTTTATACTTATTACCTAAATTTATATTTAGTGGTACAGCCTTAGCTCTTTCTAATAATGGATGATAAGCATTAACAAGTTCAATAAAACCATTATTATTCAATTCTGGTTTATTATCATTAATACCATAATTAGCTTTAGCGCTTATTAAATCAAGATGAGTAATATTATCAAGATTAAATAATAATTCATCAGCATATGAACTAATATTACTTGATAACATCATTAATATTTTATTAATTTCTTCTTTTTCATGATTTTGTTCACTAATAAGCTCATTATTAATTTCATATGTAGCTTGTGGTTCAATATAAATAGTTAAACCTGTTTTACTAGTTTCATGAATTATACCTTTAAAAGTATTCTTATATTCTTGCTTAACACATAGGCATAATCTATCATTTTTAACTGATATATTTGTATCAACAAGCATTTCTCTTTTACTTGATATAATTTCTTGAAGCTTATTTTTTAATCTTACTTCTAATAACTTAATTTGTCTTCTAATTCTTACTAAATCCATTGAAGCATTATCACTAATAGTTAGATCATCTAAGATGCATCTATCTATTTCTTTATTTAAATCACTAAATTCAAGCAGTGAATCTATATATTTTGTTAAATAGGTAAAGCTAAATTGGTTAGATAAATTAGTTTTTGTTTTCTTAATATTCTTACTTGTTTTAATTAATTCGTTTATTAAATATATTTCTTTAATTGATAAAATACCGCCTTTTTTAGCCATATTTATGTAATTAAAGATATCTTCTTTAGATCCAAATGGAAATGAGCCGAATTTAATAATAAATTCTCTCATTTCATTAGTTTCATTAAGCATATTATTAATTAAATCAATATCGTTAATAGGTTTAATATCTTTAATAAAAGGTATAGTTCTATCAAGATTTGCATATTTAGTTATATTGTCTAAAATCTTATCAAATTCTAGTGTTTGCAATTCGTAATACATAATTTATCACCTTTTTTTACCCTTATCTTTTATTTTATCAAAATAAATGATAAAATTAAATAGGTGATTATTATGTACGTTATTGAAATAGATAAAATTTATATTAATAGACTTAAAAATATCTTTATTGATTTTTTAGTTACTTCTAGCAACCCATACATCGCCTTTAAGGCAGTTTATTCAAATATAACTATTGAATGTTACACATCAGGTAAATGTGTATTTAAGGGTGATGATAATGAATTAATTAAAAAAATGTTCGATAAATTTGATTTTAATTATGAAATAACTACATCTCCAGATAAGGAAGAAATGGAATACTTTACTTCTATTGGATCTGATGAGGTAGGTACAGGTGATTTATTTGGACCTGTTGTAATATGTTCCTTTTATTTAGATAGTAAAGATAGTGATTATTTAGTAAGCTTAGGTATTAATGATAGCAAGAAATTAACTGATGAAAAAATAAGAAAAATAGCTCCTCTTTTAAAGGACTATACTTATAATGTAATACTTATCGATAACAAGAAATATAACGAGCTTACAGAACAAGGCTATAACATGAACGAAATTAAAGCAATAGCGCATAACAAAGGGATTATCTCTACTATTAATGATATAGAAAAGAAGGTTCCTGTAATACTTGATGAGTTTTGCAGTCCCGATAATTATTATAGGTATATTAGAACATGTAAACTTGTATATGATGAAATAGTTTTTAAGACAAAAGCTGAATCAAAATATTTATCTGTAGCATGTGCTAGTGTTATGGCCAGATACATCTTCTTGCTTGAAATGGATAAAATGAGTAAGAAGCTTGGCTTTGAGGTACCTAAGGGTGCAGGAATAAAGGCTGATGAGGCACTAGAAAGAATTAAAAATATAGATATGAGTTATTATGTTAAATTAAATTTCAAAAATCTTGAAAAAATTAAGTAATGTTGACTATTATATAAATTATAATATATAATTAAATAAAGGAGTGATGATATGAAAAGGACTCATTTTAAAAGCATTACAATGACAGTAGGGCTTATATGTTTAATGATTACTGCGGTATTATTAATATCTTTAGCTACTAGTTTAGTTAAGGGTAATGCAACATATGCGAAAATAATTGGAATATTCATTATTGCTACTGGAGCATGTTTAAGTTTAAACTCAGCTACTACTATTTTAGATAGACCAAAAGAAAGTGTACCATCTTCTTATAGAAAGTTAGTGCTTGGTATAGTGATTTCTACTGGTGTAGTTGTTCTTTTATGGTTAATAGTATTATTTGCTACTAACCCTGGATTAATTATTAGATATTTAGTTGGTAAGAGATTTGAATTTGGTAGTGGTGAGGAATATGCTGATCAAGCTGCTGCTCTTGCTGCTGCAAATAGTATGGCCAGTGAGGTTAAAAAGCATTTATTTATTACTCAATTAACAGTTGTAGTAACAGTTATCGTTGCTTACTTCAACTTAGTAGTAACAAGAAGATTCATCTTCAAAAATAGAATGATGCCTATTCAAGTTGCTTTATATCTTGGAGCATTCTTATTCTATATTTGGATTTTATTAGTATTCGTTTCAGGACATGTAATCGTTAATGATACAGATTATATCTCAAAAAATTATATTAGAGTTGTTGTTAATCCAAATGAAACATTCTTATTCTTAGTATTAGCTCCTGGTGTAACAATCGCTTTAAGTGGTTTAGCAATTTTCGCTATAGCTTCTATTGCTTCTATTTGGAAAGTTAGAAGGTTTAAAAATGAAGGCTTATTTGATAATGATCAAAAAGCTGAAGCTAAAATTGAGGCTAAAACTGAAACTCAAGTTGCTCCAGCTGATGATGTTAAAACTAGAATTCAAAAGCTTAATGAGCTACATGATCAAGGCTTAATAAGTGATGAAGAATACGAGAAAAAGAAAAAAGATATTATTGATTCACTATAACAAAAAAACGCTAGAAATAGCGTTTTTTATTTTATCTTTTGTTTAATCATAGATATTAAAGTATTTAGGTCATTACCTAATTCTAAATTCATATCATTTAATCTTTTTATATCTCTATCTAAGCTATTAATATATTTTTCTTTATTAGTATCTATATCATTAGATTCAAAGGATTCTTTAAAGAATCTATGGGCATAATAATTTCTTGTATGAGCTATTTTAGATAGCTTTTCTATAAATTCTTCTGTGAATATATTAGTCTTTCTAGCTTGATCTATGGAATAGCCTAGAGGCTGCTTAGATAGTTCAATATAATACTTATTTTTATTATTAAGTTTATTAATAACTTCTTCTTTAGAGTAACATGTTTTATAGATATTATCATATACAATTATATAATGCAAGTTATATTCTATTGCTTGACTTATGTTTAATATTTGTCCTACTTTTAAATAAATTGATTCCTTATCTGTCATAGTTTTGGTTTGATACACTTCTTGGGCGTTGTAGTGTTACTACATAGAATGGAGATGAGAATATTTCTTCATCACTACTTCCATATTCTATAACTCTAATTTTATAAGTTCCAAATGCTAGATCTTTAATAGGCAAGAAATATAATTCATCAGTTACCTTATATCTAGCCATAAGTAGGGGAATATTATCCATAAATGAATATAATTCAATAATAGTATAAGAATAATTGCTTCCAACTGGTTGAAATAAAACATTAAGCAAATTTATACCTGTTGTTACTCTGATGCATGCTTTTCTACTAAGTAAATCTTCTGATTTTTCTTTTAGTTTTAAATCATAGTCATCTCTATTAGCATAAATATAATTAATGTTTAAAATTAGTGGATCAGCAATATCATCACTAAAAATAAGCTTTATTTTTCTAATTTGATTATCAAAATCAATATCAATATAGAATTTATCTTGATAATTCTTAATAGTTTCCCACTTCTTGTTAAATAATTCTATTTCGCTAATACATTTAGATTCGATTAATAAATTATATTTAGTGATATTATAGTTATCATCTTGATAAAGTGATAATTCATCATTATCTAACTTAAAGGCATTAACTGTATTATGAATAGAATTAGTAAAATTAATAGATGTGTTTTCTAAAATCATTTTTTGATATTTATTCATTACTTACACCTACCTTTTTTAAGAATTCATTATAAAGTTTAAACTTATAATTATCACTATTTGTCTTAATGTTTGTTTCATTTAAACCCATTAATACTGAAAATGATATACAGTTAAGTTCTACTTCAAGCATTTCTTTATATAAAGTTCTATTAACATTATGAGCATAATTATTTAAGTTATAGAACCATTCATATTTCTCATCCTCAAGAAGCTTAGCAATCTTTTCATAGCATCTATTAACCATATGATTATTATTTTCATTCGCAAAATTAGATGCATCATTATTTAGAGATTTAATCTTTAGTTTTAATTCTTTAATATGACCATCTTTAAGTATGTCATAATAACCAAATAGTTCTATAACATATGGTTTAATCTTGTCATACTCTTTTTTCATAATTAAACTTGCGAGTGTATCAAGTTCATAATCTATCGCAAATTCAAAGATCTTTTTATAGTTATTATTTAATAAATAATTATTAACTAATTCTAAGTATGATACAGGATAAGCTTTAATCATATTAAAAATTACTTGCTTTTCATAATCACTAGGATTCTTGTAGCTTGATAATAATTCTTTTATATTAAGTAGCTCATATTTAACATATTTAGCCTTAAATAAATCGATTTCTGTAGAGTTTTTATCGTTGTTTAGCTCATCTAGCTCAATAATCTTAAAATCGATAAATTTAGCGTTTATTTGCTTATTAAGCATATTAAATTGTTTTAAATATGAATACATTTTAGCTTCTAACATTTTATTAAGTAAATCTACACTTATAACAACAACAGGGATATTTGAAGTTACTTGTGCTTCATATTTTTTTAGTGGTTCACTAAATAAAGTATAATTAAGCTTATTCTCTTTTATAACGCTTATAGCATAGCTATTAGCATCATAGCAAGCATTAAATACTTTATTAACTAATTTCATATTCTTATTATCTATAGCTTTATCTAAGATGTTAGGATATATTATTTGCCATAAGCCTTTAACATGACGCTTATCATTAGACATATATAAGTAATCCTTTACTGTTAGATCCCTTTTATGGATTTCTAGGCAGTAATTAATAGTATCATCATTTACTCTATAATCAGTAGCTAGTGTGTTATAGAATAAGTCATCAAGTTCATATATAGCACCTATATCATATAGGCCTATTTTAGCAAGATTTTGGATATTATTTGTTATAAGAGATAAATATATGATATCACTTGTAAAAGTCTTTATATCGGCATTATTTATAGCATATTTAAGCTTATTATTCTTAACTAAATAATCAAAAATATTTAAGGCTTCATTTTTAATTACATAATATAATAATGGATGATATTCCTTATCTAGTCCTTTGATTAAATTATCTGCAAGCTTACTTACATCATCATTTTTAGTAACTTTTTCTAATAGCTCATCAAAATTATTAACTGGATCAACTTTTCCGGTAGTTAAATAATCAATAGATACATTAAATATTTTAGCTATTTTAGGTAGTAATTCAATGTTAGGGCATTCTATATCATTTTCCCATTTTTTGATTAGTTCAACAGAGCAAGCTAAAAGATTTGACAACTCTATTTCTGTCATTTGGTTTTCTATTCTTAAGTTTTTAATGTTTTTACCAATACTAAAACTCATAAAATATCACCACTAATCTATTTTAATTATATCATAATTAAATTAAGTTAGAAAAGAAAAAAAGATGATTATTCATCATCTTCTTCATCTTTTTTATTATTCTCTAATATTTTTTTCTCTTTTTTTGCACTTACTTTACTTATTTTATTAAAAGTATTTATTAAAAGCATGAAAAAGCCAACAACACTTAAACCAATACCTCCAGTAGTTCCATAAATAGCTAAATTCATTCTTACAGGTGAGTACCATGGAACACTTCCATCATAAATAGTTTCAGTATTGTACATATAGTCATAAGACCCTTTAGATTTTTCAACATAAATACATTTATCTTTTACACCTATATAAGATATTTCACCTTCTATTTTAGTTACATAAAATACTTTTTCTTCTTTCGTATCATAATCTTTACCCTTTTGGAATTTCATTCCTGGATAGAATACTACTAATAGAATAGCCCCAACAATAATTAAGACAAATGGTAAAATCCATTTAGCATAAAAAGTAGATGTAATATTATAATTGAAATCTTTTTTTGCCATTATTTAGTAATCCAACTTTCATCATGTGGATTTACTTTCCATGCTTTAAGTTTTTCTAAATCACTTTCTTTAATATATAGTCCTTCAACAGCTTCCTTGATTAAGTCATCATAGTTAGCAATTGAAACATATCTACAATTTGCTTCTTCGAAGTTTTTGAAGCCTTCTTCTAGGTTATATGTAAAGATAGAGATTACACCTAAAACGTCTAATTCGGCTTCTCTAAGAGCTTTTACACATTCAATAGATGATCCACCTGTAGAGATTAAATCTTCAACTACTACTACTTTTTGTCCTTTTTTGTAGAAGCCTTCGATTTTGTTTTCTCTACCATGGCTTTTAGCGCTACTTCTAACATAGCCCATTGGTAAATCTAAGTTATTAGCAGCTAAAGCAGCATGTGCAATACCAGCTGTAGCTGTACCCATAAGCATTTCTACTCCTGGGAATTCTTTTTTAATTCTTTTAGCAATTTCAAGTTCAACGATTTGTCTTACCATAGGATAAGATAAGATTAATCTATTATCACAGTAGATTGGAGATTTGATTCCACTAGCCCAAGTGAATGGTTCATCTGGACGAAGGAATACAGCTTTAATTTTTAGTAAGTTCTTTTCAATATTTCCCATAATTATTCACCCATAAAATCTTTCTTAATTTGTTTATATGCAGAAACTGGATCTTCTGCCTTTGTAATAGGACGGCCTACTACAATAAAGTTTGTGCCTAAAACTCTAGCATCAGCTGGAGTAGTAATTCTAACTTGATCATCAACAGAATTACTCTTTAGTCTAATACCTGGAGTAACAGTAATGAAATCAGAACCACAAGCTTCTTTAATAGCTTTAACTTCTAGTGGTGAGCATACTACACCATTTAAGCCAGCTTCTTTTGCATTTAAGGCATGCTTAATAACCATTTTTTCCATAGTTGTACTACATAATAGTTCATTAGATAGCATTTCTTGGCTTGTTGAAGTTAACTCAGTAACCGCAATAACTAGCGGTTTTTTATCCATGCCATCAAAAGCTGTTAGAGCTTCGCTCATCATCTTTATTCCACCTTTAGCATGAACATTAACCATATCAATATCTAGCTTAGCTAAGTTCTTCATAGCACTTTTTACAGTATTTGGAATATCATGTAATTTTAAGTCTAAGAAAATATGATGTCCAAGCTTTTTGATATCTGTTATAATTGATGGACCACATCCATAGAATAGTTCCATACCTACTTTAACCCATAGTGGTTCATCAAATTTCTTTAAGAAATTAATTGTTTCCTCTTTATTTGGAAAATCAAGAGCAATAATAACCATTTTTATTTCTCCTTTCTATGTGCATATCCTATGCAGTCATTTATATCTTTAAAACCAAATTCTTCTAATACTCTTGGCAGATCTTCTATTATTTCTTTACAAATGTATGGATTAACTAAATTCATTGTGCCAATTGCTACTGCACTAGCACCTGCAAATAAGAACTCTAAGACATCATATGCATCTTTAATACCACCCATACCAATAATAGGAATATCTACAGCTTCATACACTTGATAAATCATTCTAATAGCTACTGGTTTAACAGCTGGACCTGAGAATCCTCCTGTTTTATTAGCTAAAATAGGTTTACCAGTCTTTAAATTAATTCTCATACCCATTAATGTATTAATCATAGTTAAGCCATCAGCTCCACCACGTTCAGCAGCTTTAGCAATCGCAACTATATCAGTTACATTTGGACTTAATTTAACATAAACAGGTACGCTTGAAGCTTCTTTTACTTTTTTTGTTACTTCATAAACCATATCTGGATCAGTACCTAAAGTAATACCACCATGTTTTACATTAGGACAGCTAATATTAAGTTCTAGGGCATAAACATTTTTATGCTTAGAAATTCTTTTAGCTACTTCTACATATTCTTCTATATCATAACCAGCGATATTGGCAATAATAGGTACATCATATTTATCCCATAAGTTTAATTTAGATTCCATAATGACATCAATACCAGGGTTTTGTAAACCTATGGCATTAAGCATACCACCATAAGTTTCGGCAACTCTAGGAGTAGGATTACCTAATCTAGGATTAATAGTAGCGGCCTTAAGCATGGCACTACCTAAAATATTTAAATCATATAGATTTTCAAATTCTTCACCAAAGCCAAATGTTCCACTGGCTGGCATAATAGGATTTTTTAAATCTAAGCCTGGAAGTTTAACTCTTAAATTAATCATAAGCTACCTCCCCAAGTTTAAATATTGGTCCATCCTTACAAACACGCTTTAAACCGTTTTTTGTATTAATTACACATCCATAGCAAGCACCAATTCCACAAGCCATTCTCTCTTCAAAAGATAAATAACCTTCTTTAATGTCTCTATATTTTAAATCTAAATTCTTTAAAACAATCATTGGTCCACATGCATATAGTGTATCAAAATTTAGTTTGTTATTCTTTAAATATTCAAGTACATTTCCTTTATAGCCTATAGAACCATCATCAGTAGTAATAATTACCTGACCAAAATTATCAAAAGCTTTTGTTAAATAGGCATAATCTTTATTTTGGTAAGCAAGTATAATAGTTAGATTATTATCCTTAGATAATTCTTTAGCTAGATAATACATTGGGGCTACCCCCATACCACATCCAACTACAAGTACATTTTTTCCCTTAACTAAAGGATAACCATTACCTAGTGGATGTAAGGTATCAAGTCTAGAACCTACTGGTGCTTTAGCTAAATATTTAGTGCCTTCACCAACAGCTCTATAAATTACTTTTAATCTATTATTATCATAATCAGAAACAGATATAGGACGTCTAAGTAGTAAGTCAGGACGACCTACACTAATATTAACAAATTGTCCAGGGACGAAATTAGAATCAAGTTCTAATGTTAATTCATAAATATCTTTGGCGATTTTTTCATTGTTTATAATTAAAGCATTACTTTTCATTATATCATTGCTACTTTCATTGTAATGTCTTCTAAGACATCTAATAAAATTCTAACTGTATCAAGAGATGTAAATGTTGTAATGTTATTTAAAGCTGCAACGCTTCTAATCTTAAAGCCATCTTTTCTTCTGTTAATTTCGCTTCTATTAGCTGTATTAATAACATATGAAATATGACCCTTTCTTAAAGCGTCTAGAATTTCTTCAGAGCCTTCAGAAACTTTCTTCTTTATTCTTGTTTTAACGCCATGATTTTTTAAGAATTGACCTGTACCCTTTGTTGCTTCAATGTTGAAGCCTAGTTCATAGAATCTCTTAATTAATGGTAGAGCTAATTCTTTTGTTTCATCTGATAATGTTACAAATACTGTACCATAATTAACAACTCTCATTCCACTAGCTTTTAAAGCCTTATATAAAGCTCTATTTAGAGATTTATCATAACCAATTGCTTCACCTGTAGATTTCATTTCTGGACTTAATACGGCATCAAGACCAGCAATCTTACTCCAAGAGAATGTTGGTACCTTTACATAGAACTTATCAGGAGTTTTACCTAGTCCTGTATATAAGCCTTGTTCTTTTAAACTTATACCCATCATACACTTAGTTGCAATTTGAGGCATATTAATCTTAGTTGATTTAGATAAGAATGGAACTGTTCTACTACTTCTAGGGTTAACTTCGATAATAGATACTTCATTATTAGGATCAACTATAAATTGGATATTGAATAGACCAATAATACCAATTTCTAAGCCTAGCTTAATTGTATAATCAGTAATTGTCTTTTTAACTTGTTCATTTAATGTCATTGATGGGAATACGCTAATAGAGTCACCTGAGTGAACACCTGTTGCTTCGATGTGTTCCATAATACCAGGGATAAAGACATCTTTTCCATCACAAATAGCATCTACTTCACATTCTCTACCTTGAATGTATTTATCGATTAATACTGGTTGTTTTTCATCAATAGCAACAGCATTTTCAAGGTATGCTAGTAATTGTTCATCATCATTTACTATTTGCATAGCACGTCCACCAAGTACATATGATGGTCTAACTAATACTGGATAACCTATCTCATTAGCAGCCTTTACACCATCTTCTAGCTTCGTAACTGTTGTACCTTTAGGTTCTGGAATATTAAGCTTAATTAATAAGTCTTCAAATAATTGTCTATTTTCAGCCTTAGCAATAGCTTCATTAGATGAGCCTATGATATTTACACCAAGTTGTTCTAGTCTATCAGCAAGGTTAATGGCTGTTTGACCACCTAATTCTACAATTACTCCTAGTGGGTTTTCAAGCTTAATTACATTCATAACATCTTCAATTGTTAGTGGTTCAAAGTATAATTTATCACTAATTAGATAGTCAGTTGAAACTGTTTCAGGGTTATTATTAATAACTATTGCTTCATAGCCCATATCTTTTAGTGCCCAGATAGCGTGAACTGTAGAATAGTCAAATTCAACACCTTGACCAATTCTAATAGGACCACTACCAAGTACGATTACTTTCTTTCTATTGCTTCTAATTGATTCATTTTCAGTTTCATATGTCGAATATAAGTATGTTACATTACTCTTAAATTCAGCAGCACATGTATCAAGCATTTTATACACTGGATAGATGTTCTTCTTATCTCTTAATTTATACATATCTAGTTCAGATATGCCTAATTTATTAGCGATAAATTGATCAGAGAAGCCTAACTTCTTAAGTTCTAATAAGTCTTCATCAGACATATCTTTCTTAATTAATGCTTCATGATCAGTAATATTTTTAAACTTATCTAAGAAGAATTTATCAATCATAGTTAATTTATAGATTTTATCTATATCTACATTTCTTCTAAGTAACTCCGCAATTTCAAATAATCTTAAATCGCTTGGAGTTTTAATTTGATTTAATAAATCCTCTGTACTTACATTATCAAATTTCTTCATATAGATATGATTAACACCATATTCTAAGCTACGGCATCCTTTTAGTAATGCTTCTTCTGTAGTTCTACCAATACTCATTACTTCACCTGTAGCCTTCATTTGTGTTGATAAGCTTCTATCAGCTGTATTAAACTTATCAAATGGAAATCTAGCTAGCTTTAATACTACATAATCAATTGTAGGTTCAAATGATGCAATAGTTGAAGCAATATTAATTTCTTCAAGGTATAAACCACAAGCAATCTTTGCACTAACTCTAGCAATAGGATAACCACTTGCTTTACTAGCTAAGGCAGATGAACGAGAAACTCTAGGGTTAACCTCGATTACATAATATTCATAGCTATTTGGATTAAGTGCAAATTGTACATTACATCCACCAAGTATATTTAATGCTCTAACAATCTTTAAAGCACTAGTTCTTAACATTTCATATTCTTTTGGAGTTAGAGTTTGTGCTGGAGCTACAACCATAGAATCTCCTGTATGTACACCAACAGGGTCAATGTTTTCCATTGAACAAATACAAATAGCTGTATCATTAGCATCTCTCATTACTTCAAATTCGATTTCTTTATAGCCTTTAATTGATTTTTCAATCATGATTTGGCCTACTGGGCTTATCTTTAGACCATTTTTAGCTAATTCTCTTAATTCTTCATCATTATCAGCGAATCCTCCACCAGTACCACCTAGTGTGAAGGCAGGTCTAACGATAATAGGATAACCAATTCTATTAGCTTCAGCTATAGCATCTTCAACATTATGAGCAAAATAGCTTTCAGTCATTGGTTCACCTATTTTTTCCATTAGGTTTTTGAATAATTCTCTATCTTCAGCTTGTTCAATAGCTTTAAAGTCAGTACCCATAACTTCAACTTGGCATTCATCTAAAATACCTTTTTTAGCTAGTTGAACAGCTAAATTTAAACCAGTTTGACCTCCTAAAGTACATACAATACCATCTGGACGTTCATATCTAATAACACGGGAAACAAACTCTAAATCGATTGGTTCCATATATACCTTATCAGCAACTGTATAGTCAGTCATAATAGTCGCAGGGTTTGAGTTAATTAAAACTACTTCATAGCCTTCCTCTTTTAAAGCTAAACAAGCTTGTGTACCTGCATAGTCAAATTCAGCAGCTTGACCAATGACAATTGGACCTGATCCAATTACTAATACTTTTTTAATATCTGTTCTTCTAGGCATTACTTTGTACCTCCATTCATAAAGCTATCAAATCTATCTAAAAGATTTGCGAAATCTTCAGGATTTGCTTCATTATCTAAGTTGTATTGAATACCTAAGATTTTCTTATCGTTATTTATAACTCCTTCAATAGTATTATCTAATAAGTTAGTTGATAATACTTCTAAGTTTGTTTTATCTAAAGACTTAACTGTATAGAAATGGTTTTGACTTACGACAAAGTTTTTATGAGTGTCATTATATTTAATTGTATGATTTCCACCACGATGTCCAAATTTCATTAATTCATTAGTTCCACCACAAGCTTCTACTAAGACATTTAGTCCAATACCTGTAGCAAAGATTGGCTTTTTACCAATTAATGATTTAACTAAATCAACACTAACTATTTTTGGTCCACCAGCAAGGAATATTCCATCATATTTAGTAAGTTGAGTAGCATTTGCTGTATAAGGGAATACTGTGACATCATAATAATTTGATAATACATCAAATATTGAACGTCTAGCTCCTAAATCAATACAAGCAATTTTCTTTTTAGCAAGCTTATTTTTGATTTCGTATTTATCAATTAATAAATCACATTCTGGTGCTTTATATTCTTTTATTTTCTTTAAAGCATCTTCTTTAGGTGTATCAATGCTTGTTATAATACCAAGCATTTCACCATTATCTCTAATAGCTTTACTTAACATTCTTGTGTCTAAATCATACATATAAGTTACTTTTTCTTCATCAAATAAATCAATAATTGACTTATTAGATCTAAAGTTTGATGGCTTGGAATTAAATTCCTTAGCAATCATACCTTTAATTTGCACATTATCAGATTCATAATCTTCATCATTAATTCCATAATTACCGATTAATGTGTAAGTCATAACAACAATATCATCAAAGTTTGCTTTATCATACATTATTTGTTGATAGCCAACCATTGAAGTATTGAATGTTACTTTTCCAATTTTTTCTGATCCATTACCTAAACCAGAAAATTCTAAACCATTTTCTAATACTAGCTTAAGCTTCATAAATTATTCCTCCATTAAGTATTGTATATTTAACTAATCCTTTGGCTTCCATACCTATAAAAGGACTAGATTTTGACTTGCTTGTTATAAAGTCAGGTGTAATAGTAAATTCTTTATTTAAATCTATTATTACTAGGTTTGCTTTATTACCTTCTATTATTTCATGGCTATCTAAATTAAATAGCTTACTTTCATTTAAACTCATTAAATCTACTAAGCGTTTTAAGCTTAATTCATTTGTATCAACAAATCTCTTATATAGTAGTGGAAAGGCTGTTTCTAAGCCTACAATTCCAAAAGGTGAGTTTAATAAGCCTTTTGACTTCTCTTCATTAGAATGAGGTGCATGATCAGTTGATATAATATCTATTGATCCATCCTTAATTCCTTCTATTAAAGCTTTTTGATCTTCAACGCTTGCTAGTGGTGGGTTCATCTTAAAACTTCCATCATCAACTAAATCCATTTCATTAAGTAATAAATGATGTGGTGTAACCTCACAGCTTACTCTACATCTAGTTTTATACCACTTGATTAATTCTAGGGAATATTTACTAGATATATGACATAAGTGATATTGACAATTAGTTTTTTCAACTAATACTAAATCACGAGCTAGTTGAGCAGTTTCAGAAATATCAAGTATACCTGGAATTAAATGATCTTTATTCCAAATACCTTCTCTTACTACTCCACCATATAATAAGGATTCATCCTCAGAATGGGCAATAATAGGGCGATTTAAGCTTGCGGCATTAATCATTGCTTTGTACATTAAATCACTTGTTTTAACGCCTTTACCATCATCAGAATAACCTTTTACATATTTTTTGATATCTTCCATATCAGATAATTCAACAGATTTTTCATCTTTAGTAATTGTTCCAAGTATATGACAATTAATAACTGCATCTTTTCTTAAATCATCTAATAATTTAACATCTTTTAATGTTGAAGGGCTTGGCTTTAAGTTAGGCATCATAAATACATCAGTATAACCACTTTTAGCCGCAACCTTGGCTTCTTCAGCGATTGTTGCTTTATATTCAAAGCCTGGTTCTCTAAAATGAACATGGCAATCTATAAATGATGGTAAGATAGTTAAATTAGAGCAATCAACTATTTTCCCTTCATTAATGGAATCATCTATTTTAACTATTTTATCCTCACTAATTAAAATATCTTTTTTTATTAAGTTTTCGCCAATTAATACATTACCATTTTTTAATGTGATCATAAGCCTAAACTCCTTTTAACTACTGCCATTCTAATGTATACTCCATTAGTCATTTGTTTAAATATTCTTGATTTATCACATTCAACGACATCATCATCTATTTCAACACCTCTATTAAATGGTGCTGGATGCATTATAATCGCATGTTCTTTCATTTTATTAACTTTATCCATTGTTAAGCCGTAGTTCTTTAGGTATTCTGCATTACTCATTTGTAAGTGCTCTGAACTACCTAATCTTTCATTTTGAATTCTAAGTAACATGATTATATCCATATTTTTAATTGCTTCTTCTAATGGAATATGCTTATAACATGCTTCTTCGTATTCTTTAGGTCCTGAAGTGAAGCATTCCATACCAAGTCTAGTCATTACTTCTATATTTGTATGAGCAACTCTAGAATGCTTTATATCACCTACTATAGCTATCTTTAAGCCATCAAAGTGACCATATTCTTCATATATCGTAAATAAATCTAATAAGGATTGAGTTGGATGGTCTCCCATTCCATCTCCAGCGTTTATAATAGGAATGCTTATATTTTTTAGTTCATCATAATATCTTGTTTTAGAATGTCTTATAACAAATAAATCTATACCAAATGATTCAAATGTTTTAATGGTATCATAGAAGGATTCACCTTTATTTAAACTAGATGTTTGACAGTTAAAATTAATTACCTTCATATCTAACTTCTCTTCAGCCATATTAAATGAATATTGTGTACGAGTAGATGGTTCAAAGAATAAGTTACATACAACCTTATTTTTAATAGGATATTCCTTACCACGTTTAAAACGTCTAGCCTCATCTAAAATTTCAAATATTTCTTCATTTGTTAAATCTCTTAAGGAGAATAAATTCTTTTTCATAAAAAACCTCCTAAAACCAAAAATAAAAGCACTATAGTATAGTCCCATAGTGCATAAATAACATATCAAAAAAGCCATCGCTTTATAAAATATAATTATTTTATAGTCTCACAGGACTATTTAAAACTTCTTTACTCTAGTAGTATTATAATACTATTAAGTATTAAATGCAAACACTTTTTGAAAATATTTTTTGAAAGTGTTTTATTTATATAAAAAAACGCCCTAGAAATTCTAGGACGTTTAAATGTTATAAAGTTATTGAAATCACTGGTCTAATACCATAATAAGTCATATTAGTTTTACCATAAGTAATACTTCCATTATATGAAACATAATAAATATTACCACTTGTTGTATAAGCACTTCTAGTTAACCAGTAACAGTTACCATCATTTGTTGGGTTATAAATATTTGGTGAACTATAAACATAACAGTTTTGGCTCATGGCATAATCTGTAGTTTGTGTAGTTCTATCAGCATTATTTTCAAAGTAACTAGTTGCTTCTTCTTGTGTTAATATTGTTACAAAATCATTATTAGAACCAATAGTCATTGTATTCATAATAGACTTTTCTAGGTCATTAAATGCTGTGTTATAGAAATCATCATTTAAGAAATCTCTAATATATGATGATGCATAACTATTAGAACTTAAACTAAAGTTTTGACTATCAATTGCTAGATTAGCAATTAATTTAACTGTTCCATCATTATTTTCTAATACATCCCATTCAATTAATTCATATTTGAACCAATATGTATTATAAACTATACTTCTATCAAAATGATTATCATCTTGATGAGTACTATCTGTATTAGTGGAAGATTTTTCTTTATTTATTTCATCATTTCTATAGCTATAAATTAATACACCTCTATAATCATATTTACCATCACCATCATAATCTATATCAATATACCACATATGAGGTGCTTTATAATAAGTGTGTTCCCAGTATGTTTGATATGTTTCGTAATTTACTTTTTGTTCAGATTTATACCAATCTTTTTCATTAGGATATATCTCATAATCATAATTAATCCAATTTGTATTATCTTTAGTCTCTTCATAGTGTGCTTTAGTATCTAGTGTTGGGAATCCTCCAGCAATGTTTTCTAGTTCAGTAATTAAGGCTGAATTGCTTCCTGATTGACCATTTGGATTTAAGCATGTTTGAGGATAATATCCAAACCATACTTTATTTCCTAATCTTTCATATTTATCAGTTATTTCTTTACCAAATACTGCAGTTACTCTAGATAATGCAGAACCAGGCATTATAAATGTAGTTTCTGCATTTGTAGAGAATGCTTCACCTTCATATTCCCAATGATCAAATCCATATCCTTCAGCTGGAATTGCTTTAAGTGTTAATTCTGCTCCTGCTCTAGCAACAATAGTATCATTTTCAACGCTACCCCATGAATCATCATTTGTCTTAACTAAAAGATAAAATGCTGTAGAATATGCCCTATATCTTACATCACTTGCAGGCATTATGAATGTAATTGTTTCACTATAGATTTTTTCTTTTGTATCTCTATTATACCAATATTCAAATGTATAAATATCACCTGCTGTAAATGTTAAAGTGACTTCATCACCATAATGGGCAGTTGAATGAGTTGATGTAATTTCACCAAAACTTGGATTATTAGAATCATATAAAACTGTATAATTTATTATTTCCCATTTAGCTTCAATAATTAAGTTATGTTCTACTACGCTATTAAAATCATATAATTCATCTCCAACATACCATCCTTTGAAAGTATAACCTGTTCTTTCAGGTGTATCAAATCTAGAGATTGTTTTGCCTAATTCACAGTAATACTCTTTATCAGCAACACCATCATTAGATTTTTTAATTATTAAGGCATCCCATATAGCTATAAATGTAGCGTCAAATGGATAAAAATATACATTCTCTGATTTACCATCTTTATCAACCACTTTTACGCCTGAAAGATAATCACCAATTGTGACTTTATCGTCTCTATAAACCATTGTTGAAGAATTTGTTACTAAAACATCATTTACATAGACTACTTCTCTTTCAATTATTGATTCAGCATCGGCTGGGTTACAATTAAATATACGTGCTATAAAATATACAAGTTGTGTAGAGTCATTATCATAATAATGAGTCTCTGAAGTATGGTAATAATAATAACCATTAAAGTGTAAATTTTCTTTCGTAGGTATTTCTACAGTAAAATTATCACCCATTACTAATGTCTTACTTGTTTCACTACATTCTCCACCATCTAAATTAAATGTTACAGTATAACTATTTGGTGTATAGTATGCATAAAGTGTTACATCTTCATTAATCATAGTATAATTTAATACATTTTCAGTACTGAATAATGAGTCTATATCCTCATTTTCTAGCCATCCAGCAAATGTATAACCTGAAACATTTGGAGCATGAATATCATATTCAGTTAAGTATGTTAACACATAGTAATCAACATTTCTATTTGCATTTCTAGCAACTAAATGAATATAACACTCGAATTCATCAGGTTCAAATACAGCAATATAAGTTGCATCTCCATATAGAGGAACATCTATATCATTTGGTACATAAGGTGATCCATCAGGATTATAACCTACTCCATATTCATCACCGTTTCCATCTAACCATCTAACAAGCTTATATCCTTTATTAGCAGTTGCGCAAATTGTGGCCTTATCACCATAATGATAATCACCTGTACCTGTCGCACTTCCAGTTACTTCATCTTGTGAATATACCTCGATATGACATATTTTGCCTAAAAGACTAATAACTAAATATTCATAATTATCATCTATTGTTAGAGTAATAACATCATTTTCCATTGTACCTACTTCTTTATTCTCGTATGTATCAAATAATCCCTCTAAATAATAATTAGTCTTTGGTTTAAGAGTAATATTTATTACTGATTGATATTTATATGTACCAGATGCATAAGTATATCCATCAAATTGTGAATAACTATTATCAATTACTCCTGTTTCAAAACTATCAGGTAATACATCTATGCTTATACCACCATTTACAGAAAGCAAATCTCTTTCATAAAGCATATAGAAATCCATATCAGCTAATTCATAGAATATTTCTATAACATAATCTTTATCTATATATAGAGTTTCATAATCTGATTCAAATGTTTCTCCGTTAACTACTACATAATCAAATTGATAACCTAAAACATTATAGATAGAATAATATGTTTCTGTTCCCCAGTCAAATGTGAAATCTTCATCACTACTATATGTTCTATAGTCAATTTGACAATCACCAAGTCCTTCAATGTTATCACTAACAGTTATAGTAAATCTCTTAATAGTAAATTTAACAACTACTTCACAATTAGAAGCTATTGTTTTAAAGTTAATAGTACTTTCTTTTCCATAGTTTTCATATAAAGTGCCATTTACATACCAACCTTCTACTTCATAGCCTTCAATAGGTGTTGCTTTTAGTTCAATAATACTACCACAATCATATGTATCATCTATAGCTGTAACACTACCTAATGTAGTATCATCACTACTTGTAGTAACTTTATATGAATTAGCGCTAAATAATGCGTTTAATTCAACTTTATCTGTGATGTTTGTAACATTATAAGTTAGTTCATTAGTTAATAAAGTTTCACCATCATATAAACCTAAATAATTATATCCATCATTTGTATTTATTTTTATAGTTGTATTACTTCCTTTAACAAAACTACCTAAGCCTTCAATTACGGCAGCATCTTCTAAACTTTGATTTACTACTACATCATAAGTTTTTTGTTTAAAGATTGCATTTAAATTTAAATCTTTAGTAACACTTTTTATTTCATAAGGTAATACATCAGTTAATAATGTTTCACCATCATATAATCCAACAAATAAATATTCTTCTGCAAGCTCAACATCTATAGTTGTATTATTTTTATAAGGAACAGCTCCAACTCCAGTTAAAGTTCCAGCTTCTGCTATATTTTGTTCTACATTTACATTATAATCAACAGGTTTAAATATAGCATATAAATTAATGCTTTCTTTTATATCATTTATTTCATATGTTAGTTTATCAGTTAGTTGTGTTTCTCCATTAAATAAACCAACATATTCATAGCCATAATTTAATGTAATAGAAATTGTTGTACTACTATTTAAATTAAATATACCTTCACCCTTAATAGTTGCGGCATCTTCAAAGTTTTTAACAACCAAAATATCAAATACATCTTCTTCAGTAGTTGTAGCTGCTGTAGTAGTTCTTAAAGTATTTTTAGTTGTAGAATCTTTTAAAGTGGTTTTCTTTTCTGTAGTTTTATTAGTTGTTACTTTATTTGCTGCCTTTGTACAACCAACAATAAGTAGTGCCAAAGGTAAAGCAAACAATAACTTATTTATTTTCTTCATATTTTACTCCTTTCAAGGGATTAAGCGTTACTTGATTCTTTTACATTTATTCCCTTAAAGACAAATTTATTACTACCCTTTACAGTAATTCCAAATCTTTCTAACATTTGCTTTTTAATTTCTTCAAAGATTTCATCAGTTAGGTAAAAATCATATTCACAGCCTTCTATATCAAATGTTTGAGTATGAGTAGCATTACCAGTATAATCAAAGAATGAGTAAACTGTTGCATCAATTTTTATATTGTTAAATACTCCATCAATAACAAAACTATCAATTTTATTATTATTTAATGAATCACTTGTAACTATGTAATCATTATCATCAGCATGAATAGTTATTTGACTATTACTATCAAAACAACCAAACTCAGAATCTATAAATGTCTTATTATCAGCGCCAACATAATATGTTGCACCATAATAATAATTAGATAATGGTTCAATTTTTGTGTAATCAATATCACCATATCTTAAATCATAACATACACCATTATATTTAACTACAGCACTAACGTTTGACGGACGATAATTATCAATTAATACATTTTCTAATATGGCAAAACGTCTATCTTTTGATAAAGTCATATATGTTTGGCCATCATATTCACTATCTGTTTTAATTGCAACAAATGCTTGTACATCATCTGATGGGCCAGTATAAACTATATCAAAATATACATTCATAGTTCCATTATCATTATATGTCATGAACATACTGTTACATGTAATTTGTGCCATTTTTATTAATTCTGAATTAGAAAAATTAATTTCAAATTCATAATATCCTTTATCCTTATTTACACCATCAAATTCATAAGTTGTTATAACTAATACTTCATCTCTATCAAGTTGAAAGTATAAATTATCAAGTTTTTCATATGTTACTTCATTAGTAAAATCAGCTACTCTCTTTAAAAATAGTTTAACTTCTGATTCTTCATTTAAAGCATAATAATTACTTAAAGTTATATCAACTGATTTATATGATTCATGATCATATTCTCTTTCTCTACATAAAATCACAGAATTTTCTATATCTATAGAGTTTTTGAAGTTAAATGTTAATTCGTTAGGTGTTTTTACTTCATAATAATATGGTAGGTTATATTCAATGCTAAATGTTGCGCTATTTTCTCCTGTGAATATAAAATCTAATATTTTATTATCATAATCTTTATCAAAATAGATACTATGATTATTATTATCACTATCAGTATAAGTCATTGAAATAAAGTATTTATAAATTGTATTATTATTAACTGGTTCAATACTTGATAACAACTCATCACTAAATACATTATTCTTATCATCAAGTGTTATATCAAGTGATGCAGTTCCTGAATATGATTTTTGAACTATATCAAAATTAAACTCGGCTTTAATTTTTGCAACTTCTATTTCATAAGTTTTTGATCTATGACCAAAGCATTCTGCATAATAGTAATATTTGCCTAAATCAAGAGGATCATTACTATTGTATAGTTTATATTCACCATCAACAGTATCAGAGTAATAGAAATCAACATTTAGATTTCCATCTACTCTTATTACACTTGATGGATCAGTTCCATAATCGACTTTTTCTATATTATTTTTAAATTTTATTTCTTTATCAACTACTTCAAATTCAAATGGATCAGATCTATATGCATCTAAGCTCTTTGCTTTACAATACCAAGTTCCAGGAGCAAGTGGATTATCTTCATCATATCCTAGATAATCACCATCTATATCTTTAGAATAATAGAAATTAAGTCCCATATATTCTTTATCTACAGTAATTAAATCTTTTGGATTTGTTCCATAATCTACTTTACTTGGATAATCAGTAATTTTGATTGTTCCGTTGATGTATTCACTAAGTTTTCTCTCAAATCTGTTTACTGCATCAACTATTGAATCAATTTCATAAGTTGATATTTCTCTAATTTCTGTATTATATACATTAGCTAAATCACTATCGCTAATATGACCTACTGTTGAGTTATCAATTAGAGTAGACATATCATTAATATCTTTACTTTCATTTAATTTTGATTCATATGTTAAACTTAAGCATTCTGTTAAGTTTGTAGAATTTAAGTTTTCATCTTTAAGTAACATTATTTCAGTTTTACCTGTTAGAGTTACTAAATTAGTTGAAATATATTCAGCAGTTTTACTTACATCAAAACCAATTCTAGTTCCTCTAATTGCCATAACTGAGTTACTTGATGCGATTTCAAATGATTCACTATCTTTTAGCTTTTCCTTAACTTCAACAATGACACCACCATCACTAACAAGAATTCTTGTTTTAGTATTATTCTTCTTTCCTGTAGCTTCAAGCTTTAAGGTAGTGTTTTCCTTAGCCATAACGAATTTATCACTATCTAGCTTTAAAACAGTACTTGAATTAGCTGAAACAGTAACTGTATCATTATCCTTTAATTTCATATTCTTTGAAGCATTTATAGTTTTTCCATCTCTATTAACACTTACGCTTCCTTCAATGCTAAAAACCTTAATTACTCTATATCCACTACTTCCACAGGCAGTTAATACTATAGCTGCGATAGTTAGGAAAAATATTAGCATTGAAAGTAATTTGAATTTCTTCATACTATAACCCCCAGTTATAAAAAAATAGCACTAGTCCATAGTGCTCAAATAACATATAAAAAGCTTTACGCTAAAAATACAATTATTTTTAGTCCCACTGGACTATCTTTAACCTTTTATATTATATTACTTTTAGTTAACCTTTGTCAAACATTTTTTTATATAAATATATAAATATTATTATATAAAAGTATTTTTCGTAAAAGAAAAACGGCTAATAAAGCCGTTAATCTTCATTATAGAAATATCCTCTAATTAATACATCAGATATATCGTAACCCTTTGATAATATTTTCTTTTCATCTTTTGTTAGAGTTCCTTTAAGCTTTCCATTATTTAAATATGCATAGTTTAAATTTGTTTTTAAAAGATTTCTACCCATGAATATTCTACCATCTTTATAATCAAAACCTAAGCCATACATATAAGCTAGTGTAGGTAGGGCATCTATTTGACCACCAATAACATTTATTTTTTGTTTATCTAACTTTTTATTATAAACAATATATGGAACTGTATAATCATCAGATGTACCTATAAAGCTATATTTTTTAGCTTGTTTGTTTGCTCTATTAGGCATGAATCTATGGATTCCACCATGATCTCCAGAGAATATTACTGTTGAATTATCTAGTATACCATCACTTTCTAATTTATCCATAAAATCGCCAATACATTTATCTACATAATGAGCTAGTTGAATGTAGTTACCTACAGCACCCATATTTTTAGGTATATCAAGCTCATAAATATTATTTTCATCTTTAGGATAAGGGAAATGTGATGAAACTAAAACGATATGAGTATAGAACTTATTTTCTTTTAATTTATTTATTTCATCATATGCTAGATTTAAAACACATTCATCAGCTATATAACCTACAATTTTCTTATCTCCAGGTATTTCATAAATCTCTCTATCGAAGCCCATTGTAGTAGTTTCAACATCCTTATATCCCCACTCTGAATGGTCAGAACCATTAATATATAAAGTGTTATAATCATGAAGCTTAAATTCTTCAGCTAAGCTATGATATTCTGATTTAGGGAAATAGTTAAAGTTAATAGCCTTAGCCATTGGAAATTGGCTTGTCATATACATTAAATCGCAGTCACTACTACTTCCATTTTTAATTTGATCATATAAATCAAAGCGATATGAATTATTTAAATATTTATTAATATTTGGAGTTATTTCTTGACCATTAATTGTATTACCAATACATAATGATTCAATAGCTTCCATTTGAATAAATATTAAATTACTATCCTTTAAAATGCCACTTGCATTTAAAGAGTCAGTTGCATTTAATTCATCATTTTTTAGTAAATTTTGATATTCATTAAAATCGTTTAAAACACTATCAGTAATTTTAGCTTTCTTACCTATTTCAATTGAATCTTTAAAATCTATTATATGATAACCTAGTGAAGTATATGCGGCAACCTTATTTTCGGTATTGGTTGAAGCACATGTTCTTTTAGGGTTAATAGTTGAAAAAGCGATTAGTACTAAAAAGCTCATAGTACATAAAAGTGGTGAATTTAATTTTGGATAAGTAAATAAATCCTTTTTAAATCCAAATATTAACATAAATATGATAAAAGGTATATCAATAAAGAATAATATATCAAGCCATGAAGCATAACTGGATGGATCTAAGAAATATGAATTACCTTCAGTAGATCTATCTCTATTCATAAATATCCAGAATATTCCAGGTGCTCCTTGGAAGCATCTACAATATACCATATCAACAACATTTAAAACCATTATGACCATATACATAGTAAAGATATAAATATATCTACCCTTCTTTTTAAAGAATAGGGATATAGAGAATATAAATGCTAAAAACATTAATTCTAAAATTAGTTTTAAGCCTATAAAACCCTCACCATAAAATAAATGATATCCAAAGTGATCGGAATGATGCATAAATCCTACAAGTAAGGCGTTTTTCACTAATATTAATAAAGCAATTAAACTAACAAAAATGATGCTATAATTCTTCTTTAGAAACATCTTCAATTTCATTAGTATCATCTTCTTTCTTTTTCTTTTTCTTACCAGTAAAGGTCATAAATACTGTTGTTGCTCCTGATACAATTATTAATAAATAATAGCTTATACCTCTAACCATAAGAAGAGCAGCTGTTTGTAAGTTTTCTGGATATATTGTTTCATATAATGATGCAAATGTAGATTCATAAGCACCAACACCACCAGGTATAGGGAAGGAATCCGCAACAAGTGCTATAACTGTTTGAACAGCTATAATATATATGAAACCATGACCAGATAAGCCTAAACCTTTATAAATGAAAAATCCTATAGAGAATGTTGCAATTCTCTTTAAAATACATAATAACAATACAACAAAAGAAATGAATAAGTGTTGTTTAACAAACTTATTACTTTCTTTAAAATCTTTAATACTTCTTCTTAGCTTTCTAATTTTCTTATATGGCTTTTTAACTAAGCCTCTTTTATGAAGGCGTAGAATTGTTTTTGTTCCACTACGATAAACAAAACCACCCATAAACATACATACAATAGATATTGATGCAATAATTAAATTACAAACTACACCAAATATTAATAAACCAACCTGTACCCAATTATGCGCAATAAACAATTCGCTATATAAACATACCGCAATTATAGCCATTAATATAAGCGCTAATTTATTTAAAAATGAATACAATAGTACCATTGTTGTTGTTTTACTTGCTGGATAGTCTCTCTTACTCATTTCATAAATCATTATCGGTTGACCACCAACCGCAAATGGAGTTATTTGTGAAAAGAATAAATCTATTGAACAATAACCAAAGCCTTGTAAAGTATTAAACTTCATATTAAAGCTTCTTGTCATTACCTTATAGCATAAGCCCTGTATATATATTTGAGCAAATACCATCAAGATGGCAAGAATAAAGAATGTAGGCTTCATTGATTGGAATGCTTCGCCTAAATCTTTAAAATCACAATCTTTTAAAAGGAAATAGAATGAAAGAACATATATTAAAATTAGTACTACTGGTTTCCATATTTTTTTTAATATTTTCTTCACTCTCTCACTTCCTTTTTAATAGATTTAAATATTAGAATACATTACATTTTCTTAAAATTAGAATAGTTAAAACAATAGCACCAAATACTACCATAGCAATAACCATTGGTAATTTTGGCTTTTTAATTTTAATTCTAATAACAAATAATAAACCAACAATAGATAAACAAATTAGATATACTAATTGGAACCATTCACCAAAATCCTCAGCAAATATAACTATTAATGGAAATATTAGTGCACTAGTAGTTATAGGAAGTCCTATAAAGCCTGTATTAGCTCCTCCTTCAGTAGCTTGTCTTTCATCTTCAAGCACATTAAAGTAAGCTAATCTTACCAAACCACATAGTACGAAAAGGGCTAAAACAAGCCATTGCCACCAATGATTAACACCAATTGCAAAACCTATTGCAGCTGGTAAAACACCAAACGCAACTAAGTCAGCTAGTGAATCAATTTGCATACCAAATTTCTTTTCTCTATCTGTTCTATTTTTCTTAGTTCTAGCAACTTTACCATCAAATAAATCTAAAAATCCTGATACAAGTAAGCATACAGCACCTGCAAAAGCATTATGATCTACTACAGCAAAGCCTACACCTAGAACGGCTGATATTAAACTTAAATAAGTTAAATATACAGTATAACCCCAATATCCAACCATAAAAACACCCCTTTATTAATGTTTCTTTTGAAACTTTCCGTCTTTAGTCTTAATAGAAACACTAGCATTTTGATTTTTAGCTAATACTTTAAGTCTAGCTTCAGCTTCAGCCTTAGTTTTAAATGTTTGAATAACTTTATCACTACCTTGAAGCTTTATAATCCATAACTTATCTTCTTTTCTATTTGATAAATAGTACTTCTTTGCATCTGCCATTATATTTTCTCTCCTTTCCTTAGTTTTTCTAATATATCTTTAAAGTTATCTGGAATATCAGTTGTAAATTCTAAATACTCATTTGTTCTTGGATGATTAAACCCAATTAATTTAGCATGTAAGAATTGACCAGTATTTCCTATAACCTTTTTAGGACCATAAAGTGGATCACCAACTAGTGGATGACCTATATATTTCATATGGACTCTAATTTGATGGGTTCTACCTGTTTCAAGCTTACATTCAATTAATGTATAGCCGTCAAACCTCTCTAAAACCGTAAAATTAGTTACAGCTTCTTTCCCATCTTCAACTACAGCCATTTTCTTTCTATCTGTTTTATCACGCCCAATAGGAGCATTAATTCTACCCTTGTTTTCATTAATAACACCATACACCAAAGCAACATATAATCTCTTTGTTGTCTTGTTTTTTAACTGTTCAACAAGTGAATTATGGGAGTAATCATTTTTAGCTACCATTAATAAGCCTGATGTATCTTTATCAATTCTATGAACTATACCAGGTCTATTTACTCCATTAATTCCTGATAAGTCTTTTACTTGATACATCAAACCATTAACTAATGTTTTTTCTTTAGTTGATAGTGTAGGATGTACTATTAAACCTTGAGGCTTATTAACAACAAGCACATCACTATCTTCATAAACGATATCTAAATTCATATTAACAGGCTCAATATCATAAGCCTCATCTTCTGGAACTAGAATAATAATTAAATCATTTAGCTTAACCTTATAATTAGCCTTAGTAGGATTCTCATTAACAGTTATATTTTTTGATTCAATTAATTCTTGTATTCTTGTCCTAGAAAGGTCTGTTTTAGTTGTAAGATATTTATCTAATCTTTCATTTTCTAAATCAGATACTACTATCTCTATCTGTTCCTTCACAATCATCACTCATTTCATCATTTGAAACTTCTACATCATTATTTTCTTCTATAGTTTCTTCTTTAAACTCTTCTTTAGTTTCAGTTATTACTTCTTTATTTTCTTTAGCTTTTGTATCATTATCACTAATAAATATCATATCAACTAAGAATAGGAAGAATCCCACAACTAAGAGAATATCAGCAATATTAAATACTGGGAAATCATAACCAAATATATTAAAATCCAAGAAATCTGTGACACTTCTAAAGAATAATCTATCAATTAAGTTTCCTATAGTTCCACCTATTACTAATACTAAGCTTATAGAAAAAACTATTTTCTTTTTAAAATCGATATTTTTATATAAATATATAAAATATCCAAGAATAATTAATGAGACAATTATTAGTATTACAGTGAATCCTGAAAATCCTCCCCATGCAGCACCTGTGTTTTCAACATGTGCTATATTAAAGAAACCTTTAATAACACTTATGTGATCACCTACACTAATATTAACTCTAATAATTACTTTAACTAATTGGTCAATTAATATCCCAAGAATAATAAATATTATCCCCATTATATAATTTTTCTTCTTCAAGAATATCATCTCCTAATAATTAGATATAAGCCATACATGATAAATACTACTAAAGCAACAATAAAGATATCTACTATTCTTATAAAGAATAAATCAACATCTTTTGCGCCTTCTACATTATCAAGCAAGTATTTATCTTTAAAATATAAAATCAAATAACATAATAATAAGCTATTTAAAATTATAAGTAATAAAACAATTTTAAAATAGTGTGATAAATAAATGATATTTAGTATAACTAAATACATTGGCAAAGTAATGATTAAAGCCATAATTACGGCAAATATATAGGCTTTAAGCATTGTATAAGGCGTATAATATAAGCCTTTATATTTGTTTAATTCGTTATTATATCTTTTCATATTATAAACTCCTTAAACAGCTTATAGCTTCACTTAAAGTATCAACAAATATAATAGTCATATCTGTATCTATTTCATTTATTGTCTTTAAAGCTTCTTCTTTATTTGCCGTAGGGATAAAGAAGATATCACACTTATTATACATGGCTGTATATATTTTTAAATCAACACAACCAATAGCACCAACATTACCGAATTCATCAATAGTTCCAGTACCTGCGATCTTATAATTAGTTGCTAGATTTTCATCAATTAAATCATCATATAATTTTAAGCTTTGCATGAAGCCTGCGCTAGGACCTTCATGATTTGATTCATATATTTTAATGTTATCATTATTGATTTCATAGAAAGCATATTCTAACCATACATTATCATTTTCATTAATATTTACGGTCATAGTTTTAAGTTCACCATTAACATAACGATAAATATTTACATTTAAATCTTCTAAATCTTCATAACATTCATCAATGTTAGCTCCAAGTACAACATCACCAACTTGAAGAGTTTTGCTATCTGTATAGTATACATAAGTACCTAAATACTTATAATCTAGCTCAACATTTGCGGCATCGTATGCGGCAATGATGGATGAATAAAGGGCGCTATTATGCTCTATTTCACCTTGTAAGGATTCTATTTTACTTGGAATAGATCCTTTTTTGTATAAATCTACTGTTTTTAGTTTAGTATATAGAAATTTTTGGAATAAGCTTACATCTTCATAATAGTAAACACTAGTAGAATAGTAATTACTACTACTTTCTTTTCCATCAATTTCTACAACATTACTAACCTTAGTTATTGCTCCTGGCATATAGGCGCAATACTTTGTTTTTATAGTTGTAATAAGAAGAATAAATATAGATAAAGCTAAGAACAAAATTATAATAATTATATTCTTTTTGAACGCTTTAATCATTTTCTAATGTTACCTTAATCTTGTCAATTTTCTTATAGCTAATACCAGCTGCATCTAGCATCTTTTTACTAGCTACATCACCATCTGTACCATTGTATTTATCATCCATATAAACAATATGTTTAATACCTGATTGAATAATTACCTTAGCACATTCGTTACAAGGGAATAAGCTAACATATAATGTAGCACCATCAAGCTTTGTGCTTGAATTTAAAATAGCATTAACTTCAGCATGCACTACATAGGCATACTTAGTAGTTAGGAATTTTCCTTCTCTTTCCCATGGGAAGATTTTATCATCGCATCCTCTAGGAAAACCATTATAGCCAATTCCAACTATTCTTTTTTCTTCATTAACAATACAAGCACCTACTTGAGTTGATGGGTCCTTACTTCTTTTAGCTGAAAGTAATGCGACACCCATAAAGTATTCATCCCAAGAAATATAATCAGTTCTCATAATTTATCCTCCTATTAATAATTATTGTTTTCTAACATCAATATGAACATCTATAAGTTGTTTTTCATCAACACTTGATGGACTTTCACACATTAAATCTCTAGCAGATTGTGTTTTAGGGAAAGCAACAACATCCTTGATGTTATCAGTATTAGTCATTAGCATAGTGATTCTTTCTAATCCCATACCAATTCCACCATGAGGTGGTGTACCATACTTTAAGGCTTCAGTGAAGAAACCAAACTTATTCTTTATATCTTCATCAGTTAAACCAAGTGTTTCAAACATTAATTTTTGAACATCTTGGTTATAAATTCTTAAACTACCACTGCCAAGTTCATAACCATTTAATACAATATCATAAGCATTAGCATAGCACTTTTCTGGATTAGTCTTCATATATTGTAAGCATTCATCCTTTGGAGCAGTAAATGGATGTGTTGAAGCATACCAACGATTATCTTCTTCACTCCACTCAAATACTGGCCAATCGACAATCCAAGCAAATTCGAAACGCTTAGGATCTAACATATTTTCTTTCTTAGCAATAAAGCTTCTTAAAGCACCTAAAGAAATTTGTACAATCTTTAGCTTACCATAAGTAATTAATACTAAATCACCATTTTCTAGCTTAAGTGTATCAATTATTTCTTTTTGTTTAGCTTCATCTAAGAACTTCATAATTGAACCAGTTAAAGTATTATCTTGATATCTTAAATAAGCTAAGCCTTTAGCTTTATATTTTTTAGCTAAATTAGTTAATTCATCAATATTCTTCCTTGTGTAATGTTCGGCATTTTTTACAGTAATACCTTTAATTACACCATCCATAAATTCGATATGATTAAATAAATTAGTACAATCAAATAATTCCATACCAAATCTTAAATCTGGCTTATCAGAGCCATATGTATTCATTGCATCTTCATATTTGATTCTTCTAAATGGAGTTTTTAAATCAATATCTAATACTTTTTTAAATACATGCTTAAACATACCCTCAACAATAGTTTGAATTTCAGTATCATTTAAAAATGATGTTTCAATATCTATTTGAGTGAATTCTGGTTGTCTATCAGCACGTAAATCTTCATCTCTAAAGCATCTAGCAATTTGGAAATATCTTTCAAAGCCCGCAATCATATATAATTGCTTAAATATTTGTGGAGATTGTGGTAGTGCATAGAATTCTCCTTCGTATAAACGAGATGGTACTAAATAATCTCTTGCTCCTTCTGGAGTAGATTTAGCTAATATTGGAGTTTCTAACTCTAAGAAATCTTCACTACATAAATATTCTCTAACTGCTTGAGTTATTTTAGACTTTGTAATGAAATATTTTTGCATACAAGGTCTACGTAAATCTAGGTATCTATATTTAAGTCTTGTATCTTCAAGCGCATCAGTGTTATCAGCGATAATTAGTGGTGGTTGAAGTGATGTATTTAATATCTTAAGTTCAATACAATCAAGCTCAATATCACCTGTAGGAAGATCTTTATTCTTTGATTCTCTTTCAATTACAGTACCTTTTACATAAATTACATATTCACTCTTTAATTGGTTAGCTATTTCATAATTAGGATTTTCTGGTTTAACAGCAATTTGTGTAATACCATATTTGTCCCTAATATCGATAAAGATTAAACCACCAAGATTTCTCTTTTTAGCAACCCAACCTTTAAGTTCTACAATTTTATTAACATCAGTTATTCTTAATTCTCCATTATTATGTGTTCTATTCATTTTTATTTCCCTCACAATCACAGCTGCAGTCATCGCATGAAGCATGGCAAGAGCCACAGCTTCCGCCTCTAAGTTTATTTACAACATATTGATATAAGCTATCAATAGGTATTGTAACTTGTTCTGTTGAATTAGGTGTTTTAACATTAATAACACCATTATCAAGTTCATTGTCACCAAGTATAGCAATATATTTGGCATTGTATTTTTCACTTAATTTAAATTGGTTTTTAAGTTTACCATTTAAATAATCCATTTCCGTGATTAAACCACCACATCTTAAATCATTAACAAGCTTAACAGCTTTAACTCTAGCCTTATCACCTAAAGCAATAACAAATAAATGAGTATTTACATCAGTTGTTAAATCATGTTCAGCTTCTATCGCTGTAAGTAATCTTTCTAAACCAAAGGCAAAACCAATACCAGGTGTTGCTGGTCCACCTAAGTTTTCTACTAAGTGATCATATCTACCACCACCACACATAACATTTTGACTACCAAAGCCTTCAACACTAGCTTCTATTTCAAAAATAGTATGTGTATAGTAATCTAAGCCTCTTACAATCATAGGATCTACTTCATAATTTATTTCCATACTATCTAAGTATTCTAAGACTTTATTAAATCTTGTTTTAGCTTCTTCTGATAAATAATCAGTGATTTTAGGTGCATTTTTAAATATTTCTGTATCTCTATCTACCTTACAATCAAGAATTCTTAAAGGATTCTTCTCTAATCTAACTTGACAGTCTGTACATATTTGATCTTTAAATTTAGTGAAATATTCAACTAAAGCCTTCTTATAAGTTTCTCTAGTTTCATCATCACCTAAAGTATTAAGTCTAACCTTTATACCCTTTAATCTAAAAGCTTTAATTATTGTTACAGCTAAGCTTATTACTTCAGCATCCATAATTGGATCACTTGAACCAAAGCATTCTACACCAAATTGATTAAATTGACGATAACGACCCTTTTGAGGACGCTCATATCTAAACATAGAACCGATATAGAATAATTTATTAATTGGTTCAACATACATTTTATTTTCAATAAATGCTCTAACAACACCAGCTGTACCTTCAGGACGAAGAGTATTTAATCTATCTCCTCTATCCTTAAAATCGTATGTCTCTTTTTTAACTAAATCAGATGTTTCACCTACAGTTCTATGAAATAATTCACTAGCTTCAAATATAGGTGTTCTTATTTCTTCATAATTAAATATTTGGCATACAGTTCTTATTTTATCTTCCATGAAACTCCATTTATAGGAAGTATCAGGTAATATGTCATAAGTTCCTTTCATCTTTACAATAGCCATATTATTCCTCCTAGCACAATAAACTCTTTCTGTTTGCAATATCAACTATTAGCTTATATTCTTTTATTTTTTCTACTTGTTTTTTAATAGTCTCTTTATCTATAGAGTGACCACTAAATATTTCATATTTATCATTTTTAGCATAATAAATATAATCATCAGTAACAATAGTGAAAGTATTTGGATCATATGTAAAAGTTAATTCATCAGATAGTCCATTTACACCTAAACGAACTCCTGTGTAATTTAAATCAAATAAATCAACAATTGTTGTGAATAAATCTATTTGACTTCTAAGCTTACTATTTTCCATATTTCCACCAGTTAAACTATTAAGTGTACCAGAACCATCAAAAATGATACCTGGAACTCTTGTATTGTTTAACTCAAATTCTAATGTAGATTGTTTTCCAAACAATTCTTTTTGTTCTTTCTTTGTTAAATATGATCCATGATCTCCATATAACACATAAACTGTATTAGGATCATTTTTCATAGTATCATAAAGTGTTCCTAGATATTCATCAATATATCTCATATATGCTAAATATCTATATAACATCTTATTTTTATATCCAAAAGTATTGTATTCATTTTCTTTTGGGTTACCCATAAATGGTGTATGACTAACTGTCATAATTTGATAAGACATAAATGGAGAATCTAGTGAAGATGTTACTTCTTTTTCCCATTCAATAACTGTTTTATCATCAACCCAACCATTAATATAACTATCTGGATCTTCTTTTTCACTCTTATGTGTTTCTAAATATTCCTCTAGGGAATAGAACTCATCATAACCAAACATTACTGTATGAACTAATTGTCTATTATAGAATTCTTCTAAATCTCCATGGAAGGAGTAACAAGTTGAATTATATTTATCCTTAAACATATCAGCAAGCGTTATAAATTCATAATTAGGTCCATTCTTTTTACTTACCTTAAAGTCCCAATGTTGCGTATTTTGACCTTGAGGATTAACACCTGTATTAATAGCTATTTCAGCATCTGCGGTTTTACCTTGACCTGCGGAAGTGTAGAAATTAGAGAAATAATAAGAATCTTCATCACTTATTATTTTTCTTAAATTAGGCATCAAATAACTACCATCCTCTAAAACCATATCAGCACAATATGTATTTACAGATTCAAGTTGAATAATTTTTAAGTTTTTACCACTTAAGCTTCCTACATATACTCTACTATTAGAGTTATCACTATCTAGGAAGTTAGAATAATTTGCATCATTTCTGTTAAACTCATTTACTTTTACTGTTACTTCATCATCTTTATATTTACTACCTGAATAATAGAAATTCCATCCACCTATTTCATACAAATAATAATTAAAGACACCAGTATTTTGACAACCATATAAAGCTAAATCACTATTATATGGCCAGTTTCTTTTAATTGATAATCTAAATGACAATGTCATAGCAAAGCTTAAGGAAATTGTAATAATGGATGCGGCAACCTTTTTACTAGTTGTATGTGATTCTCTTTTCGCATTAAATACTTCTTTTTTCCTAAATACTAAAGCTAGTACAATAAAAACTATTCCAGGAATAAACATAACAAACATTCCTGTTGTAAATAGTTCTACAAATACTTGTTTAGCAACATTTACCCCTAACTCTCCAGCAGGGTTTTTTGTTAGTGACATTTGTCTAAAGCTAAAGAAGGTAAAATAATACCTTGAATAAACTTTTAAAGCATATAGTATAACAGATAAAACTATTTCTATAATACCTAAAGTATATATTCTTCTATACGGCCTTCTTATAAATATAAACACAGCTAAACATATAATAGATAATATAGATATATTACCTATTAAGCTTGTTAATTCACTCTTAAAGGTCCTTTTAAAAGGAACTATATAAGGGTTAAAAGTTTGTGTTGTAAGAAGATATGTAAATAATAATAAGACCAATATAAATGTTGCGATAAATATAGTTTGTATCTGTATGGCTTTGTTTTTAAACATTATTTCGCCTCCAAACTACTCCTTAGATTAGTGTTATTAGTTAAATACTTTACTATTTCAAGCCCAAATTCTATCGAAAAATACATACTTCTAGCTGTAATGTAGTTATCAGTTCTTGTAACTCCACTTTCGCTATATATACCATCAATGTATTTATCAAAGCCTGGGTAACATGAAAATTCTTTGTTCTTTAGTTGTTCTCTTAGTAAGCTAGGTGCAGCACAAATACATGCGATTAATTTATGCTTACTATCAAATTCTTTAATAGTCTTATAAACTCTCTCATCATTAAACAAAGAGTTCATAACAGCCCTACCACCAGGAATAACTAAAAAATCATAGTCGTTAAAGTTAATATCCTTATAGAAATCTTTAACAATTAATTTATGACCATATTGTGTTTCAAGGATTTCATTATTACTCATATTTACTTTTAAAATATCGATGCCTCCTCTTTTAATGACATCTATAGTAGACAAAGCCTCTGTATCTTCAAAATAATTATCTAGTAAAATTACACCTTTCATATGATCCTCCTTAAAATTCTAATAGTATTGTTGTTGGGCCAACATTAGTAATCTTAACATTCATATCAGCACCAAAGATTCCTTCTTCAACTATTAGATTATATTCTTTTCTTAGTATTTCATTAAATGCTAAATATAATTCTTTAGCACCATCTCTCATAGCATTACTAAAACCAGGGCGATGGCCTTTTTTAGTATCAGCATATAAAGTAAATTGTGATATTGATAGAATAGATCCACCAACATCTAAGATAGATAAATTTAATTTATCATCCTTATCAGGAAATATTCTTAAATTAGCTACCTTATAAGCCATTTTTTTGACATTATCCATTGTATCATCTAAGCCAAAGCCTACTAGTAGCATATAGCCTTTATCAATTTTCCCATTTATTTTATTATCAATTTCAACACTTGCATCTATTACTCTTTGAACTAAAACTCTAATTGTTATCTCTTTCTACTTGCATTACAAACTTAATCTTATTTAAGTTAGCTATTAAAGTATCTAATTCTTCAATATTTCTAACTAAGATTTTTATTTTTGTAACTACAAGTCCATCTTCTTTTTGATTTGATTGAAGTTGTAATATAGAAGAGTTTGATGCGTTGATTGTTGAAATTAAATCCGCAAATATAGTATTATTTTCAGATAATATTTTTATTCTACAAGAATATTTTCTATCACTATTACCTTCCCAATATACTTCTACGAATCTCTTTTTATCTAAATCTTTTATATTCTTACAGTTAATAGAGTGAACTATTACTCCATTACCTTTAGAAATATAACCAACGATAGGGTCTCCTGGTATACAGTTACAGCAGTTACCAAGCTTTACATCAGCATTACTTACTCCTGAAACAATAATACCAGTTGATTTATTAGCTTTTTCAATTCTTTGACTCTTTAAAATTTGTTTTTGAAGATTTTCTTCATAATGATATTCTTTACCTAAAAGCTTAGCAACAACTGTTTTAGGTGAAATAATCTTTTTACCAATTTCAACATATAAATCAAAGATATCTTCAATACCTTGACGTTGGAAATGTTTTCTAATAAACTCACCAGTTATTTCTTGATTAACTTTTTGAGCTATTATTTCTTTTTCAAGTTCTTCTTTTCCTCTTTCGATTAGTTCATCTCTATATTTGTTATTTAAGAAGTTCTTGATTTTAGCTTTAGCATGGCTTGTTGTAACTTTCTTTAGCCAATCTTCTGATGGACCAGCACTATTCTTTTGTGTTCTAATGTTTACAACATCACCTGTTTTTAAAACAGTATCTAAGACAACATTTTTATTATTAATTGTTGCGCCAATAGCATTATTACCTACATCTGTATGAATTTTATAGGCATAATCTAGTACTGTAGCACCATTAGGTAGAGCAATAACTTCACCCTTTGGTGTAAATACATAAATATTAGTATCAAGTAAATCTGTTTTAACGGCATCAACGAATTCATGAGCATCCTTATTGATATCTTGATCCTTTGATAGCATCAATAATTCACCATACCATTTAAGCTTTGTTGCCATTTCAAATTGTACTTTATCTTTTGAATAAGTTTTATTTTCTTTATAAGCCCAGTGTGCAGCGATACCTACTTCCGCTACATCATCCATAGCTTTAGTTCTTATTTGAATTTCAAAAATTTCCGAGTTTACACCTACTACTGTAGTATGTAGTGATTGATATAGGTTAGGTTTTGGAACCGCAATGTAATCTTTGAATCTCTTAGGTAGTGGTACAAAGTGAGCATGTATAATACCTAAAGCTTGATAACATGTTTCAACCTTATCAACGATAATACGTATAGCTAGTAAGTCATATATATCATCAAATTCTCTATTCTTTTCATACATCTTCTTATAAATTGAATAGATATTTTTTATTCTACCTTTAATTTCATATTTTTTAAGTTTGATTGTTTTAAAGTGTTCCTCTAGAGCATGAATCATTTCATTAATTAGATTTTCTCTTTCAGCCTTTTTCGCATTGATTAAGTTTGATATATGATAATATATATCAGGGTTTTCATAACGTAGAGCTCTATCTTCTAGCTCAGCTTTAATTTTAAACATACCTAGTTTATGAGCTAGTGGAGCATAAATTTCAAGAGTTTCTTTGGCTTTTCTAATTTGGGCTTCCCTTGGCATAGCATCCATAGTACGCATATTATGTAATCTATCGGCAAGCTTAATTAAAATAATTCTTATGTCATTAGCCATAGCAAGTAACATTTTTTGATGAGTTTCAGCTAGTGCTTGTTCTTTTGAATCAAAAGTTATTTGATTAATTTTAGTAACACCTTCAACTAAATAAGCAATATCTTCACTAAAGTTTGTTTTAATATCATCAAAAGATGCTTCTGTATCTTCAATTGTATCGTGTAATAGGGCTGCGGCAATTGTTACTGGTTCTACTGATAATTCTGATAAAATGTAAGCAACAGCAAGTGGATGAATGATATAAGGTTCACCACTTTTTCTAAATTGACCAGTATGCTTTAAAAGAGCATAGTTATATGCCCTATTTATTAGGTTTAAGTTTTCATCTTTTTTTAGATATTTTCTACAGCTTTCAAGTAAATCATCGATTGTTACGTTTTTTACCTGTGACATAAAAATCACACCCTTTATTTTAAAACTAAATTAATATTTGATTATTGAGTCAATGCTATACTCCTTTAATAATTCGCTTCCTTTTAAATCAACAAGTTCGATTAAGAAAATCATACCACAAACAGTTCCACCCGCTTTTTTAACTAAGTTAGCAGCAGCATTAACTGTTCCACCTGTAGCAAGTAAGTCATCTACAATTAGAACTTTATCCTTATTGTTTATAGCATCATCATGAATACAGATTGTATTTGTTCCATATTCTAGATCATATTTTTCATCTATTGTTTTTCTAGGAAGTTTACCTGGTTTTCTAACAGGTACAAATGGTAGTTTAAGCTTATTAGCTACGGCAACACCAAACAAAAAACCTCTTGCTTCAGGAGAAGCTATTTTTGTTGCTCCTACTTTTTTAGCATATTCAACCATTAGATCAATAACATAGCTATAAGCTTCTCCATCATTAAGTAATGGTGTTACATCTCTAAATAAAATACCTTCTTTGGGGAAATTTGGAATATCGTAAATATATTTTTTTAAATCCATAAAAAATCACTCCTAACATATAGATTATACATTTTTTTAGATAATTTTTCTATATATTTTATTAAAAAATATATGAAAAAAGGCATTTTTCGTGCCTTTTTTACTCTAATTTAGATAGTTTTCTTAAATTTAAGGTGAATCCTTTAACCTTTTTACCTTGAACAAGAACTATTTTTTTATTCATATCAGGTCTAAGCTCAAAGCTTATTTTATTGTTGTGTAAAATGATATCACCAAAGCAATAATTTGGTATTTTAGTGATACTACTCATAAATTCAACAAAGTCTTTTGGCTTAAATCCATCATTTCTACCTAGATTAATTTGGTAATATGAATATGATATTTCTTTACCATTTTTATCTTTTCTATTGTGTTCCTTTTTCTTTCTTGAATATGGTTGTTCGATTTCAATTTCATTATATTCTTTAACTTCTTCTTTAACGATTTTATCAATTAAAGCATTTAAAATATCAATGCCATCATACCCTTCAGCAAGTAGCTTATTGATAATTGGCTTATAGGTATTTTTCTTTTCAGAGTTATCAATTATTTCCGTAATTTCAGAATATATTTTCTTTTGTTTTTGTTTAACAATTTCATCTATTGATGGTATTTCAGCTTTTTCCATTTTGCTTTTTGTGTAGCGTTCTATTTCACTAACTCTATTTTTACCTTTACCAGTAACAAAGCTTAAAGACATACCACTTAAGCCAGCTCTACCAGTTCTACCAATTCTATGAACATATGATTCGTCATCTTGTGGTAGATCATAGTTAAATACAGCTTCTACACCCTTAACATCGATACCTCTAGCAGCAACATCAGTAGCAATTAATATCTTTGTTAAGCCGTTTCTAAATGAATTCATTACTCTATCACGCTGCATTTGTTTTAAATCACCATGAATACCATCAGCAGCATAATCATGTTCTTTTAGGATAGTTGTTAATTCATCAACCATGCTTTTTGTATTACAGAAAACCATGGCTGAATTAAAGGAATAAAAATCAAGTAATCTAATTAATAAATCTGTTTTACTGGATTGTTTTACTTCATAATAAAGTTGTTTAGTTTTTTCAACAGTTAGAGTTTTAGCTTTAATAGTAATATTAACTGGATTATGCAAATATTTCTTACTAACACGTCTAATTTCATCAGGCATTGTTGCGCTAAATAGGGCAGTTAATCTATTTTCAGGTGTAGTTTTTAAGACAGTTTCAATATCATCAATAAAGCCCATTTTAAGCATTTCATCAGCTTCATCTAATACAAGCATTTTGATATTTGAAAAGTCTAAGTTACCTCTATTCATATGATCAATTATTCTACCTGGTGTACCTATAATAATTTGAGGTTTAGCTTTTAAATCTTTCATTTGTTTATCATAGCTTTGTCCACCATAAATAGTTGCTAGTTTTATCTCTCTATTAAACTTAAGTAGCTTTACATATTCAGCATAAACTTGTAGGGCTAACTCTCTTGTTGGAAGCATTACAAGTGCTTGAACATTTCTATTTTTAGAATCTATTTTTTCAATCATAGGTATTGCAAAAGAAAAAGTTTTACCTGTTCCTGTTTGAGCTAAACCAACAATATCATTTCCTTCTAGGATTTTAGGAATTGCTTCACTTTGGATATCTGTTGGAGTTGAGAAACCTAGTTCTTCTATAGCTTTTTTTGTACCTATTGATATATTCATTTCATTAAATAATAATTTTTCCATATAATCACCAAACCTATGTGATTATATCATAATAATTTTATTTTTACTATGTAAAATAAAAAAAACACACTAAAAAAGCGTTTTTAATGTGTTATTTTTTCTTCTTTGGCATTTTTAGTAGGCCTATAAAGATAGATATGATAGCTAAAGCTATTAAACAAATTCTAATAGCAGTTAGTAAATATTTATCAAATGGTTGATCAAAAAAGATATAAGTTCCTAGTGTAATTAAGAATATGTTAAAGTACTTAATTAAGCCATTTAATAGACTACTTTTAAATATCTTTATTCCACCATTAGAGTGATATCCTCTAACTATTTCAACTAAACCAAATATATAAACTACTAGACCTATTGTTCTACTTATGTTTAAGTGTTTGATTTCTTTATTAGTTACTAAAACAAAGCCTAAAAATACAATTAAAGCTAGTTCTAGCATAGTTAATAAATTAATCCATTTAGTTTCTTTTTTCTTAAATGTATAAGGTAATAGAAATAGTATTGAATATACCATTATGCCAATACCAAGTATGATATTTGATCTATCAAGTATAAAATCTTTAGGCCCATCAAATAGGGTAAGTATTAATAAAATGATACATGCTAACCCAAATATTTCATAGAATATATAAAATACAGTTTTTTTAATTCCTTTTTTCTTTGGAGCCTCTTCAACAGTTTCTTTTTCCTCAGTAATTACTTCACTATTATTATCGTTATCTTCTATTTCAATTTTATTTCGCTTTTTCATTGATTAATTCCTGAATAGCATCCTTTATATCACTTCTAGATAATGAATAATCTAGTGTTGCTTCTACAAAGCCAATAACTGAACCAATATCATAACGTTTACCAGTTAATTCATATGAATATACTGGTTTATTAACGCTTAGACGCTTAATCGCATCAGTTAATTGAATTTCATTACCTGCACCACGCTCTTGAGTTTCAAGGTATGGGAAGATATCTGGTGTTAGAATATAACGACCACTAATAGCTTTCTTACTTGGAGCTTCTTCTACTTTAGGTTTTTCAACTAAGTCCGTAACCATAGATAATTTTTCATCATCTACTGTCTTACAAATACCATAGCTTGATACTTCTTTAAGTAGTACTTGTTTAACACCTAAAATAGGACAATTAGTCTCTTCATAAGCTTCAATTAATTGCTTAATAGCGGGCTTTCTGCATCTCCATAAATCATCACCTAAAAGTAAGGCAAATGGATCATTTCCTACAAATGATTTAGCACATAATACCGCATGTCCTAAGCCAATTAATTCTTTTTGTCTAACAAAATAAATATTAACTTTATTAATTAATGAAGTAATTTCTTCGAATTCTTTTTCTTTATTCTTTTCTTTCAACTTGTATTCAAGTTCAAAGTTTCTATCAAAGTGATTGATGATAGAATTTTTATTAGCACTAACAATAATCAAAATATCAGTAATACCAGCTTCTACACACTCCTTAACTATATATTCTATAGTAGGAGTATCGACAATAGGAAGCATTTCCTTAGGAATTGCTTTTGTGACTGGTAAAAAACGCATTCCATATCCTGCAGCAGGAATTACAGCTTTAGTTACTTTTTGCATAATTAGTCCTCCTATACATGTTTTTGGCTACCTGATTTAACCATCATTTCATTTGATGCGATTTCATCAAATTCTTGTGCTTTACCAAATAAATATCCTTGGTAATAATCAACTTTAAGTTGTGATAATCTTTCAAACGAATCTCTATCTTCAATAAATTCACATAATACTTTAAATTGGATATTAGCGTATTTTTGACTACGCTTACCAAGTTCTCTTATATTACCAATTATATCATATACTTGTTCGTTCTCTTTAGCCTTTTTAACTAAATCACCATCAATTTTAACAAGCTCAAAGGCATTTGTTTGGAAATATTTCATAGATGTTTGGCCTGCGCCATAATCATCTATGGCAAAATCAAAGCCTTTTTCTTTTAATAAACATATTTTTTCTAGAGCTTCTTCTTCATTACTAAATTCATCTTCTTCAGTTATTTCAATAACAAAGCCACTAGGATCCATATCATATCTTTCAAATAAACCCATAATATCATCTACAAAATGTTTATTCTCTAAACAATTCATAGAAATATTGAAAGTAATAAATGATTTAGATTTCTTTCTATCAACATTTATAAGCATATTTTGCCATAAATAATAATTTATATCATACTCTAAATGGGCATCTCTAGCGATTTCTAGAGCTAGAGGTGGAATTATATAATTACCATCATACCACCAGCGCATTAAGCATTCCATACCCTTAATTTCAAAGTCTATTGGTTTATTTTCTTCGTTAAATTCAACATGATTTGATACTATTGGTTGGAAATAACTCTTAATCTTAAGTTGTTTTTTAAGTTTGTTTAATAATTCTCTTTTACCAATTTCAAATTCTTTTGCTTTAAAACTATCTCTTTTTTTATTTAACTCTATAACCTTAGCTTCTACTTCCTTCATTAATTCCATATCTTTAATTAATTGGTTACATAAAACTTTTGCTGTTTCACCAAGCTCATAGTCGAAATCAAAGATAGTAATACTCTTATGTTTAGCTTTAGCTTCCATATATTTTGGATATAAGTTTTTAATATTTTCTTTAAATGCTCTATTTTTAGCATAATTATTTAGTAGAATAAATGGAATAAAGAATAAGCCACTAATTACTACATTTATAAATACAATTAATATTGACCAGTAGCTTCCTGTATATCTATATGCATTATAGAATGCGATATCGAAATTACTTGTAGCATTTGGATCAACATTGATATTAAAACCTAAAATCATAAAATAAGTTATGATTGTTGTAATAATAGGAATAATAAGAGTAGGGATAATCGCAAATGGATTTAGTATAAATGAATATCCATAATGTACTGGTTTAAATAAGCTAAATGCACTTGTTGGCATAGCTGATGCACCATAAATTTTATCTGTTTTCTTCTTACTAAATATTAATAAGCTAATCGCAAAGCCTATAATTAATGGAATAAATACAAATGATGTCATTATATTTGGATTAATAACGCCTTCCATTTTAGCACTTTGGAATGACTCATCTAAACCAATTCCAAAGAACATTCCAATAAAGCTAATAAATGCGTATATTATGCCATTTAATAGATCTATATTAGTATGTTCAAATATATAAATAAATGGAGATGCCATTAAATCTATATATGATAAATCTGTTAGAGTATATGTTAAAAATAAAATAACAATTGTAGGTACAAATACTACAACAAATGGTAGTATCAAATTTATTAGTATTAAAGCATTCTTTTTAGCTTCTGTTGTATATACTTTATAATGTATTTTTCTTTTCTTTGTAAAATAAGAAAATACTTTTACTGTAAAGAAGCTAAATATAATACCTAAATATAAGTTTTTAAATCCATAATTAATTGATGATTCACTAGCCATTGAACTAGATAAAATAGATACACATAATATAGCAGTAAGCATCGTTATCGTCATAACAGGATAACTCGTTATCTTATCTTTCATATATTTATATGTAAGAATGATAGTGAAATATAATGTGATATTTCCGAATGTAAAATCAATCATTCCATCTAAAAATACTTGTAAGTCACTACCCTTAATAACATTTTGATAAGCATCTATTGGCAAATTAAGTATTATAGAAACAATAACGCCTAATATAATAAAAGGTAGTGTCATCACTATCGTTTTTTTAATACATCCTATAAATTGACTATCCGCAAATACTTTATACATTTTATAGTATGATTCTTTTATGCCACTAATAAATTTACTGGAGTGTTTAGTTTCTTCTTCTATTTCATACTTTTTACTATTCATAGCTTTTTGCATAAAACTAAACCTCCTTTTTGCATAATAAAAGTGCCTAGAAATAGTCAAGAACGATGTTCCTGAAAAGTTGGTGGCCTCTTACTTATAAATTAGGATTCTAACAAAAATGGTTAGCATTCACACATTACAAGTCTTAGCCCCTAATAAATAAAAGTTTGGGTTCCGCATGTTTTCTAGGCACTTATATTATACCATTTATAGAAATGAAAATCTATATAATTAAATTATATATATTTTATATGAAAGAAAAAAGGACTCAGTTGAGTCCTTATAATAATATAGTATTTTAGGCATTATTACCCAAAAATACAACTTTGCTTTCTAGCCTTTCATTGTGTTCTGCAATATCGATTTTGTTCCATTCTTCTTCAGTTCCTTCATAATAAACAACTTGCACACCATAATTATTACCATCTAACCATCCGATAACATATTCGCCAATTGATGTAACACTTTTTGGAATAGTTATACTATTTATACTAGTATAATCAAAAGCGTGAGCACCAATAGTTTTAACTGAATTTGGAATTATCAAATTCTGTTGGTAGAAAGATGAACGATAAAACGAAAAATTACCAATCGACTTCACGGAATCAGGTATAATTATATCATTTACGGAATAGTTTTTAAATTGTACACTTTTAAATACAAGATCACCAATTTGTTCCAAACCATTTGGTATATAAATGCCACAATATTGATCAGCCGTTGAATCAGGGTTTTTTATATTATAAATGGAATCATATTTTTTCCCATTTTTTTCAAATAAGCCTTCATTATTAATAAAATATAAATTAAAATAAGTAGGCATGCAATTACCAAAACGGTCATTGCCAATGTAATAATCATTATCATCGTATCTAATTTCAATACTAAAATAATCTAATAATGTACCATCATAATAGACTTTAGGGCTTCCTATTCCATCGAACGAATGACAATCAATTGATTTTAAACTTTTAGGAATCGTTAATGATAATAATTGCCTACCACAAGCATAAAAAGCATTATCTGCAATGCTTGTTACTCCCTCAGGAATAATCAATTCTTGTTTTTTATAATGCCTAACACCTGTAATTATGATCTCATCACCATCTTTTTGATACTTGAAATCTTTTAACTTATTATTACCGCATCCAATCAAAATGAACGAAAGTGAAATTATTAAAAATAAATTTATAATTATTTTTTTCATAAAAACCACCTCTTTTATCTATTATATAATAATAATAATAATAATAATAATTTGTCAAGAAAACCGCAATATAGCTTTTTTTGTCTATTTTACATATGAAGAACTTACTAGTTCAACTTCATGTTCTTTTCTTTCTTTAATTAAACAATCTTCACATATTGTTTGATTTTTATTATTAATATTTACGATATATTTATTCTCGTTTTTAATCTCTCTATTACATATTGAACAAGTTATTACTGCTCTTGGAATGTTTGGATCTTTTATATCCTTAGCTCTTTCTCTATCAAGTTCTTTCTTCTTTTCGTATTCATCTTGATATTTTTCATAAATCATTTTTTCAAATTCAGTGGCATTTGCCTTTGGCTTTTCAACTTGAGGTGCATCAAACTCCATATTAATTATTAATACTCCTGCGATGATACTCAAAAATATGATGTGTAGTATTCCTAATCTTACTCTATTTCCTGCATATAAATCACATATAGTCATTTTTAAAATTATGATGCATATTCCTGAATAAATAGGAATATACAAGAAAGAGAAAACAGCATAAGCAATTTCTTCTCTATCGTGTTCTACTTTTCCTCTAGTAGCAAAGAAGACAATTAGAAAGGCTATAACAATAAGAATCTTAATTATTGGCTTTATAATACTTAATGTAATGGCAATTCTTTTCCTACGCATGATACCACCTCCTAATATTATTATATAACAACATAATTAATAAGTCAAAAAGTGCACAAAATCGCAATTTTTGTCTATTTTTAGATAAGAAAAAAGGACTCAGTTGAGTCCATAATTTCTTATTTTAAAGCATCAATTAATTCAGCTTTTTTCATCTTTGAATATCCTTCGATATTCTTTTCTTTAGCCATTTCTTTTAATTCAGCTACAGTTAAGCTGTTTAAATCAACTTTAGCAGTTGTTTTAGCTTCTTCTTTTACTTCAGCCTTTTTAGGAGCAGCTTTCTTTGGAGCCTCAGCTGTCTTTTCAGCTTCAACAGTCTTACCACTTGCTTTAGCAGTAGCAATCTTTTCACCATTGTTTGCTTTCTTAGCAGCTTCAATTAGATCTTTAAATCCTTCCTTATCAAAGATAGCAATTTCAGCTAATACTTTTCTATTAACTAAAATGTTAGCCTTGTTTAATCCAGCGATTAATAAAGAATATTTGTAATCATTTGCTTTACAAGCAGCATTGATTCTACTAATCCATAGTTTTCTAAATTGTCTTTTCTTTTGTTTTCTATCTCTATAAGCATAAGCTAAAGAACGCATTACTTGTTCATTTGCTGTCTTATATAAAGTTCTCTTGCTTCCAAAATAACCTTTAGCTAATTTTAGAATTGCTTTACGTCTTCTTCTTGTTGTGTATCCACCTTTAACTCTTGGCATGACTTCTTACCTCCTAGTATAAACCCTTAATTCTCTTGATATCGCTACTTGAAATAGTAGTTTCTCCAGATAATTGACGGTTTTGTTTTGTTGTTTTGTTAGCTTTTAAGTGTCCTGTATAAGCATGGTGACGCATAACCTTACCTGTACCAGTTACCTTAATTCTTTTTGCTAATCCACGATGTGACT
>JAEEGL016358163.1_pt1 | contig 83471 bp, 79 predicted proteins | sample 9134231 | NCBI WGS metagenome assembly JAEEGL01 (sample SAMN16246548, study PRJNA631951) | gut metagenome | biome: gut microbiome; feature: rumen; material: fiber-attached | host: Bos | place: Iran: Karaj | collected 2018-10
ACACCGATATCACTAGAGCACAATCCTTTGGCTCTGTCGTGCTCGGTTCTTACGTAGACCTCGGCAACGAAAACGCCTCCTACTACTATGGCAAAAACCCGTCTAGGGAATTAGCCTCAGAAATCAAAAAGATGAAAGACGCCTTTTTGGCAGGCAAAGTACCATTTATACCTTCACGTCCTAGTGAATACGGCATTGGCCGCACCAAAGAATGGTTAGACCGTCAAAACATCTCTGTTGAAAGACCAACCGGAAACGCCCCGTCACCTGGCACGCTCCGCTATATAAAGCAAAATATTCTTCAAAAAGACTAGGCCCCTCATAACGAGGAGCCTATTTTAAAACTGGTTTTAAGACGATGTGGTCGCCAATAATCTTGGCGTGCCACGTCTTTCCGTCATACTGAACATCAGTATTGACGGTGAGGGTTCCAGCAAACACCGAAGCGTCGTAATAAGTACCAACAACCTTCAGAGTTTTACCCTCTCTCGTCGCGATAAACCTCGGACAAATGTTCAGGTTTTGCCCAGAGGCAAGAGTCAAAGAAACTCTCGGATCCGATGCGAGACCATGATAAGGGAACAAATCCCTCACCTCCTTTCAAACCCATATTTTGCTTATGGGAATTATATTTTAGCACAAAACACCAAAAAAGTCAAGCTAAAACGCAAGCTTTTTCTGGATTTCTCTCATCTCATCATCAGAGAGCTCCAGAGTACGCCCATACTCCCAGGTTTCATCAAGCGGCTCAAGATGAATATGCGTGTGCGGCACATCCGTCCCCACCACTTTCCAGATAATCCTTGCACCTAAAACATCTTCCATATGGCGGGCAATCTTCTTAGCTGCCATCATCAAAGCTACATAGTTTTCATCGTCTAGATCATAGATTTTGTCCACTTCCACCTTCGGAATCACCAAAGTATGGCCCTTAGTTTCTGGGTGAATATCAAGAAAAGCCATCACCTTCTCGTCCTCATAAACCTTGTAGCAAGGGATCTCGCCCGCTACGATTTTAGAAAACACACTACTCATTTTTCTCCTTTCTTAAGTTAGCATAAAGCGAAACTAGAGTTGCGCCATACAGAAGCCCACCAAGAACATCCGTCGTCCAGTGCATGCCGGCCAAAATGCGGCCCGCGGCAGTAATGATGGTAAGCAACACCAACCCGCAAGTCAACGCCACACGCACTTTTTTGTTCTTAATATAATCCTTCAAGGTCAAAACCACCGTAAAGGCCAACGTTACCGCAATCATAGTGTGGGTGGAAGGGAATGAAACTTCAAGTGCCTCATTTACGAGGAGTGGACGATGATTAATAACAATCAGTTTTTCAAACATCACATAAAGCAAGGCAAGCACTACATACACCACGCCAAGCATCTTAATGTTCCAATCAACCTTCTTAAAGCTTTTGCGACTGATCCATTGCACAAGCCCCATCACAGCAAAGATCGCCCCAGACACCACAATTCCTGCAATCAACACGTCAGAAATTTTGTCCCAAGTTTTGCTTGGCGTAATATTGCCAGCTACCGCCGTATTTAGCCCCGCAAAACCAACTTCAGACCCATTTGGACCCACAGCTTTTTCATCAATAAATAGTAGCGACACCGTCAAAAGCACCGCCATCACCCCCAAAATAATAGTTAACCAATATTTTCTCTTCATATTTTCATTATACAAAAAAATAGGCCCCCACCGGCCTATTTTTTCTATTTAATAAAGACTTTTGTCTTTATCTTCGAATCTACAATTTCTTCCTTCCCCTCATCATTATAAAAATGCAATTCAAATTCACCAGAATATTTGCCCTTGGCTAAATCCAAATTTATTTTAAATTATTTGGCGGAAGCGAGAGGATTCGAACCTCCGAGACTTTGCAGCCCACACGATTTCGAGTCGTGCGCCTTCAACCACTCGGCCACGCTTCCACCAATTATTTTATCATACTATCATCTTAGACGTTAATAACTATTGCGGTGCGATCATCATTTTTCGAAGCCATCTTCATCAGATTTTTAACCGCAGTTTGCGCATCCTTGTGACGCACGTTTTTCTTGATGTCATTCTTATCTCTGATGTCTGGGTTGATATCGCCCGTAACACCATCCGTACAGAGCACAATCGTATCGCCCTTGCGTAGTTTCACCACGCCAGCATTTCCAGCATTGATCTTAACCCGCTCCCCGTTCTTAATACTATTCGAAATATAACTAGTCAGCATCTCCTGAATTTCCTCATCTATTTTGTTCTTACTAAATCGTCCATTCAAAGCATCTTCCTTCAATCTTTCAATCGACTCCCGACTTTTATAACCTTTATATTTGCGATAAATGTCATCCACGCTAAAACTATCATCTTTATTAACTTGCTCCGCGCCAATAAATCTATGCACAACATAGAGTTTAGAATCGCCCACCGAAGCATAGTGTAACTTTTTGCCGTATTCGTCTTGAACAATCTTTGCAATAACACCAGTCGTGCTACCATCATTGATCAAGCTGCTTAGTTTATTAAAAACCGCCGTTTTGCCAGCCTTGGTGGTAAAGTCCGTCTCCTGCATCACCTTAGTCAGGTTTTCTGCGCAACCATGCGACGCCGTGCGACCGCCAACCACTCCGCCCACACCATCAAAGACCGCAAAAACATTCTCTTCGCCATTACCATAAGCTGCATCCTCGCATTCACCATCCTCGATAGAGTTTTCGATCAACTCGTCCTTATCCTCAAGGCCTCCTTTCACCTGATTTCTCGACAACGAGCAAACTGCCGCATCCTTAAAAAGCTTCTCTGGCGAATCAATTTTTTCCCAAATTGGTCTCAGCGCAAAACGTTCAGTTTTATTCCCAATTCGCGCCAAAGTAGCATTATCTGGTTGCCCATCCATAATCTCAGAAACTTGCGCCGCTAAACTGGAAGTAAAATCTAGATCATTAAACTCACCATCAGGAGACCATTCAGCTTTTTTAAAATCAGATTTTTCGCCGCTCATTTTTATCCTTTATTTTATTCTATCACTTCTTTATTTTTTTAAAAAAATATGCTATAATTCACATGTCATCTTTTTGATGATGCTCATTTAATTTCTAGGTGGATGTTTTTACATCCACATATGCACCCGTAGCTCAGCTGGATAGAGCGTTTGCTTGCGGAGCAAAAGGTCGTAGGTTCGAATCCTGTCGGGTGTACCAAAGCAAGAAAAAAATAAGACCTTTAGGTCTTGTTTTTTGTTGCTTTATACAGACGACGAGGATGTATATCCTGTCGGGTGTACCATTATAAGCACAAAAACTTTTCCATTCCAGGAGAGTTTTTTGTTGTTGTACTCGAACAGGATGCGAACCGTAGGTTCGAACGGAGGAGCTTTAGCGACGACGTCTAGCCGAAGCGAAGCGAAGGCGCCATCCTGGCGGGTGTACCAAACCGTGTTATAATTATTATATGAAACCAAAGGGAACATCAAAGCTCAAAGCAAAACTTTTAAGTGTTTACTACGGCAACCCAGCCAAAGACATGAAGCTCATCGTCATTGCTGGCGAAGGCAAAGTAGCTGTTTCACATTTTGTGCATGAAATTCTGCGCGCCTCCGGCGAGCAGGTTGCAGTTTTTGCATCAAACCAATTTTTCAAGATGTCCGTACTACATAAGTTTCTGAACGACGCTTGGAAAGCCGGCGCAAACTTCGTCGTAATCACCGCCCCACTCGAAACTTTGCAAAGTGGCGTTTTTGCCGACCTCCCTATTCATATTGCCGCCGCCACCGAATTTACCGATGATTTTACTATTAACGATATCTTCAAGCTCGCTCCAAAGACCGCCGTTCTCCCATATAGCAACTCCAAACTTCCAGAGCTAAAAGAAACCATCGGCGAATCAAAAACCGTCACCTTTGGTCGCACAACCGACTGCGATGTTAAGACCTTAAAATCTAAACTTTACAGGCGCGGCAGCGAAGCAACCCTCATGATCGGTTCAGAAATCATCAACCCAGCCACCTTCCTCCCAGGCGAAGCCGCCATCAACCAAATGGCTCTAGCTACCGCCATTTCCCATGCGCTCGAGCTCAAAACTGATGCCATTCTAGACGGCATCGCTAATTACGACCCAGAAGCTAAATAATTATTTCAGTTTGCGTAAGATTTTTTGCGCCACTTTGATATCTTCAAAATCATGTGGACCATCAGCGCGGAGGATGGTTTTTTCATGACCCTTACCAAGAAGAAGTACGAGGTCGCCTTTCTTCGCCATCGTTAAAGCCATCTCTATAGCTTTTTCGCGGTCCATCTCGATAAATAAGTCTTTGCCTAGCACCTTGCCGGCTTTTTTTGCTCCTTCCACAAAGCCCTCGGCGATTTTAGTTGGGTCCTCATCACGAGAGTCGTCCTCGGTAATAATCACGATATCTGAATTTTTGCCAAGAATTTCGCCCCGAATTGGCCTTGTTGATGGATCACGACGGCCAGCACCACCATGCACGCTAATAATGCGCCCTTTGTGTCCGATCACCGATGAAAATACCTTGTTAAGCGCATCTGGAGCATGCGCATAATCCACAATCACAGTAAAATCTTGGCCTTCATCCACTACATTCATACGACCCTCAACTGACTCGAGCGCATTAATACCGCGGCTGATCTCATCAGTAGTTAAGCCTAGTTTTTCGCCTACCAGGGCCGCCGCAAGGGAATTATAAACATTAAACTCGCCCGGAATCTTTGTCTCGATATTTATATCACCACACGAATATTTTACGCCAGAAACGCCCAATTTTACGTTTTCAGCACGCTTTTTGCCATTTTTTATGCCGTACGTGATATAACTACCAGAAGCTTTTTCAAAAGTGCCGGCATATTTATCGTCTGCATTAATAATGCTAAACTTGGCTTTCTTAAATAGTTTCGCCTTGGCCGCAGCATAACGCTTCATAGTCTTGTGATAGTCCAAATGCTCATGCGTGAGGTTAGTAAACACCGCAATTTCAATTGGAATCCCCAGAGTTCTAAACTGCGACATCGCGTGCGAAGTTACTTCGAGCACCAAAAATTCAGCGCCAGATTCGGCGATTTTCTTAATACGCGCGTTTAAAGTATTGGCATCTACGGTAGTCATATGCCCAAGCTCTGGCTCAAGCTCATCCACACCCCAAGCCACCGTGGTCATTAACCCAGTACGATGCCCAGCCGTGTTCAACATTTTCCAGATCATAAACGAAGTAGTGGTTTTGCCGTTGGTACCAGTCACGCCAATCACACGGAGCTTTTTGCCAGGGAATTTATATCTAGCGCCCGCCACTACGGCCTGCGCAAAATGATAAGGCAACGTCGCGCCATTATAAAGCGGCAGCTTAGAAATCGCATTATTCATACTTTGATTATACCACTAGCGGTAATGTTTCAGGGATTCAATCGGATTCTTAGAGGCAGCTTTAAGAGCTGGATAAATGCCGAAGATCACGCCCACAAGCAGCGCCGTGCCAAAGGTCACAAGCAAAATTTGCCAGCTAATGAATGGCGCAAATGGCGTCACGATTGAAACAAAGAAGGCTAAAATATAACCGAGGATCAAGCCCATAAAGCCGCCGAGCAGGGAAAGAATCAAAGCCTCAAACAAGAATTGGAGCAAAATGTTTTGACCAGAAGCACCCACGGCTTTACGAATGCCAATCTCATGCGTGCGTTCAGCCACAGACACCAGCATGATATTCATCACGCCAATACCGCCAACCACAAGTGAAATTGCGGCAACTAACGTAAGCATGCCAGATACAATAGTGAATAGCGAGCCAGCTGGGTGGGTGATCTCATCGCCATAGGCCACCACAAAGTTCGTATCACCTTGTTTTTTTTCTTTGAGTTTGTCACGGATATTGTTAGAAACCTCAGCTAGGCTATCAGTGTTTGCAGCTTTCACGTTGATCTGTTGAATTTGTGCCATGCCACTGACTTCTTCCACATTCTTAATATCGAGAATCAAAACATTATCAAAGTCCACATTATTAAAGTTGATAGACTCTTCCACCTCGGAAAGCACGCCCATCACGATAAAGCGTTCGCCCATCACGTTCAAAGTTTTACCCACTGGGTTAGTAGTATTAAATAGTTGTAATGACAAAGTGTGGCCAACCACCGCAGTTTTACCAATGTTTTCCGAACCACCAATAAATGTGCCGTAGCGCAAAGCCAGTGGTTGAATCAAATTAAAATCAGCATTAGTACCAAGCACTGTTACAGATTCAATAGTATTCTTTTCAGTAGTCACTGCGTGCGTCGAAAGCGCAATCGGCGCCGCTGCAGAAACATTTTCAATACCCTTGATAGTTTCAATATCGCTTACCGCCAAATTACTTTTTTGGTAAGAATTCGAAGCTGTAAGTTCTTCAATAATACCCGTCATTGCATCTTTATTAGAAGCAGGGCGCACCACAATTAAATCAGCACCAATATTTTTAACTTGGTCCGAAATTAATCTTGAAATACTGCCCATCAAAGACAAAATCAAAATAATACTAGCAACGCCAATCGCGATACCAAGGCAAGTCAAAAAAGAGCGAGTACGATTTTCCTTAATTGAAATACGCGCGAGTTTAAGATGAGTTTTAATTAAAAGTGACATTAGCGACTCCTCCCTTTACGTTTTTTGCGCGTTTCAACTGGTTTTGGCAATTTATGATCAGCCACAGTCTTAATATCAGTATCGATTTGGCCATCAAGCATATTAATCACACGGGTTGCATAAGTCGTAAGTGCCGGGTTGTGAGTCACCATAATAATCGTGTTGCCTTCTTCGTGAATTGCCTTAAGCTCTTCCATTACAATATGAGAAGAACGAGAATCGAGGTTGCCAGTTGGCTCATCGGCGAGGATAATTTCAGGGTCAGACACAATAGCGCGAGCAATAGCGACACGTTGTTGCTGACCACCAGAAAGTTGGGAAGGTAGATAATATTCACGTTCTTGCAAATGGAATCTCGAAAGCGCCGAAGAGGCTTGTTTGAGCCTGGCTACCCTTGGAGTTTGTGTATAAACTAGTGGCAAAGCCACGTTTTCGATAATTGGCAAATCCTCGATGAGGTTGAAGTTCTGGAAAATAAAACCGATTTTTTTAGCGCGAAGCTTGGCTTGTCTGGTGGCAGAAATATTAGCAGCGTTTTCGCCATTAAGTTTATATTCACCGCTAGTGGCACGATCAAGTAGACCAATAATATTAAGCAAAGTCGTCTTGCCGCAACCAGATGGGCCCATAATCATAATAAACTCGCCGCGTTTTACGGTAAGGTCAAAATCCTTTAACGCAAAAGATTCGGTATCGCCATAACCATACCGTTTTGTTAGCCCTTTGAGTTCGATTACTGTGTCGTTCATTAATTTAATTATAGCTAATTTTTTATAATTAAAACCGCGGAAGCGTTCGCCCCGCGCGGATGCGCGGAAGCGAGAGGATAACTATCCTTCTCGCGTCTGCAAATAATTTAAAATAAAGTAAACTTTATTTTAAATTATTTGGCGGAAGCGAGAGGATTCGAACCTCCGGTACGGTTGCCCGCACACACGCTTTCCAAGCGTGCTCCTTAAACCACTCGGACACACTTCCGTCTTGCCGAATTATACCAGAAAATTTGGCGATAAACAACCTTAAACGCGTTCCAAAATCACCAAGTTTTCAATGTGTGGAGTATGTGGGAAAAAGTTGTAAGTTTTTGCGTCTGCAATTTTATAATTTGCACAAAGTTTCGCCACGTCACGTGCCTGAGTAGCTGGGTTACAAGAAAGATAAATAATTTTTGGCGGTAACACTTCAAGTAAACGATTGATGAGTTTTTCATCACACCCCGCGCGTGGCGGATCCAAAATCACCGTCACATCAGGGCTTACGTATTCCAAAGCCTCTTCCGATTTAGCGAGCACTGGCTTTGCGCCGTTAAATACATTATTTTCAAGCTCGCCATAGGCCGCTTTATCGCATTCTACAAGCGTCAAATCACGATCCGCCGCCACGGAAAGCCCAATCGTGCCTACGCCAGCATAAAGATCCAAAACTTTTTCAGTATCAATATGCTTCTTAATCTCAGTTAAAGCCATCTCATAAACCGGCAAATTAATCTGGAAAAATCCATTTGGCGAATAAGAATATTCATGCCCCAAAATTGTGTCCTTGAGCTTCGGAAAAACCGGGTGCGGCTTGCCATTTTCAAACAAGCCCCCACTCACCTCGCCAGCCGCATTGCATCTTAAGAGTAACGATTGATATTTGCGCGCCTCTTCACCGCGTGCGTTCAAATCCGCCACAATCCGCTTTGCCGCTGCCAAAATCTCCGGTTTTTCCAAAGAAGAGCCATTAATTGGCACCTTCCTGTGCGAGCCTCTCGCGTGAAATGCTAATTTTATTTCACAGGCTTCATTGTCCCAAAACAGGGCATATTCCATTTTATTGCGATAAAAATATTCGTTACCATCTGTTAAACATTCAGTTTCAATTGCGAGGCCATTTTGGCGAAAAACCTCTTTCACAAGTTCCGCCTTCATCGATAATTCATAGTCAAAATCCATAATTTGCCATGGCGAAGTCGACAAAAATGCCTCGTCACGCGGCTGAACCCTATGCGAAGACAAGTCCGTCACCTCTGTTGCAATCGCTTCAAAATAGTGTGACTTTTTACGCGTCACATCATAATTCGTCACTGTCTCGCCCGGCAAAGCATTCCAAAAGAAGCCCTTCATCCCGGCCGTCGACAACGCCTGCCCACCTGGCACCAATTTATCGATTTTTACGTGTTCCATTTCGCCCCTATTATATCACACCTCCACCCCTTTACTTTTGACCCGTCGTATGCTATAATAATAGTATATATGTCTGCTGAGGAAACTTTTAGATTGTCTGAACAAAACGCCCTAAGTGGCGAAGATCATTTTTCCTCTGTTACTGGCAAAAATCTCTCACTTTCCGGCGAAAAAAATGGCTCCGGAAAATCCAGTTTTGGCGCCACTAGCGCTATTATTGGTTTTATTGGCATTGCACTCTTCCTCTTTTTAGGGAACGACAATCTCCCTTCCAACCTCAACGACCGCCTCATCAGCCAAACCGACGTCCAATATGCCGATGCTGTCGAAAGTAGAAACCTCGCCATCAGTGAAGCCCTAAAAAGTGGTGATTTTCCTAGCGACACCACCGAAAAGCTCAAATCCGATGGCTACGATATCGGTTATATCGACGAATACAACAATTTTATCGAAACTAACAAAGCTCCATACGCTCTTGCTATCCGCAAAGACGACAAGATTATTCCTGCCGACCAATTCTTGAGCACCGTCAAAAGCGACGTCAAACTATATAACGCCATAAACAAAGCCACCTACGACCGCGCCGCCGGCTACTACGACGAAGCTGCGGATAAAGTCTTTAAAGAAATTGGCGTTTCCCGCAACAATTTCACTACCGATGCCAGCTTTGAAGAAGTTTTAAGCCACAACCTTAGCTACAATACAAACGTTGAAATCAACACCGCGTCCAAGGTTACCACCGATGAAGATACTTATTACGAAACCCCAAGCGCAACCACCAGCACCCGTTATAGCAATGCCGAGACTTTGATTAATGATGTTGTTGCCAAAAACCCTGGCGCCAGTACCAACGAGGCTACCCTCGCCGCCGCCGACACCCTAAAAGTTGCCGACACCATCAATAAAGAGCAACGTTCTAGTATTTTCTATGTAACCGTCATGGAGACTATCAGTAAAATGAAAGTCGGGGAAGGAGCCACTAGCCACATCAACGAGGCTCTTAATTACCTCCACAAATCCACCACCACCAGAACCGTCGACACCGACACCGGTGAAATTATCGAAACTACCGGCAGCGCCCTCGAATCACCAAGTCTCCGCGCCATTCTTTCCGACGGCAAAGTCGACACTAACCTAATTAAAAACTATTCATCAGATCGTATTCTTGACCTTACAGCCAACAAATTAAATCTTACTACCGCTGCCACACACCCAGTCTCTAGCCTCATTTCTACTGTAATTTCTAAAACCGTTTCTTCAGTTTATTCCCGCGCCAGATCCACTGTTGGTCGCATATTTAGTATCGGCAAAGAATCCGGCGATGCTAACGTTCTAAAATCGTCCGCGCAGATCATTTCATCTTCAATACTTGAAAACAATGTCCCAACTGGCGTTGATGCCGGTGAATTCCTTGTTGAAGGCGCCGTAAATGTTGGCCGCAAACTAGCCGTTTCTGGTAGTGGCGCCACCGCTGGTGATGCCGACGCCGTTATTGCTTACCAGAAAAACGTCAAAGAAATCCTCGCGCTTGACGCCGAAGCCGATCGTCTTAACCGTAGCCCATTCGATATTACATCTAAAAACACCTTCCTAGGCTCTCTCGTCCGCCAGCTTGCTACGGTTCTACAACCAAGCAGCTTTAGCCGCCTTACCAGCATTTCCAATTTAGCCTCAAAATCAATCGCTTCAATTATTTCACCTAATACTTATGCCGACAGCACAAATACCTACCTCTCCAACTTCGGCAACTGCTCTTCCTATGCCACGATCGGTGCTGTTGGCACCGGCCATGGTTCTTGGATCGCCACCTTTGATACCAGCACCCTAGACGCTTTTAATAGCGCCGAGTTTAATAAATTTGTTGAAGAAAACACCGTTCTAAAAGACGGCATTCGTACCATCAAGCAAAAATCCGTCCTCGCGGACTTCATCCTTTATAACGACGAGCGCAAAACCCCTCTCGCTACAATCGATGGCGGAATTCTTGATGCCCTCAAAAAGAAATCTAGCTCCATTCCATTCATTTCCGACATTGCCTCAATGATAGAGTCGCTGTCTGAAGCCTCAGACAAAAATCTTCGCATCGCCTCTGGCGCCGCCTTTGTTAACTCTAAAAACAACGCCGACTGGCAAACCTACAAATATGCACAGCGCTATGTCTCTATCGCTCGCGCCACAGCCAACCTTCGCCGCTTTTCGAATGATCCAACCGCCTATCAAAACATCCAGTATTTCGAGGGCTCCGAAAACCCTGTTGTTGCCTTCCTAGAATCTCAAAATTCAATAGCAAATTTACCATAAAAAGGATGATATAATAAAGCCATGAGGGTTAAAAAATTTATTTATTCACTTCTTCTTATTCTTTTTGCGTCATTCTTCGCCCTCCAACCAACCTTTGCTCTCACCGAGCCACAAATGTATCATTTTTCAAATGTCAACGCCATGTTCTACGACCCAGGCGATTCCGACACTCTAAACTGCTACTCCACCTCTGCTAGAACCGTAACCGAAGACGACGTCACATCATACATTTGGAACTACTTCGTTAGAGCGAATATCCCAAACCTATCCAACAATGCAGAAGCAATTGCTGGCATTCTCGGCAATTTTCATCAGGAAAACTCTTCTTTCAACCCATTTAGCTGGGGTGGCACCTATTATGACGAGAACGGTAATTTAAGAGAACACGCTCGCGGTATTTATAAAGCCCATAGCACTGCATTTAAAGAAAAAGTGGAAAGCGTTTTTGGTAGTGATATATGGGGCAAGGATCTTTCAAATTTCACCGCCGAACAAATCAAATCCGCAGTTCAGGTTGAGCTAGATTTTCTCATTTCAGCGGATTACGACTGGAATGCTAAATCTATGGGCGACCGCTGGCATTATGTAAAACAACTAAATGTCCCAACCATCAAAGCTGGTGAAGAAGGCGCCGCTGCCTACGCCGAGTTATTTATGTTGCTATTTGAACGCCCAGAAAACTGGCCAGCAAGTGACTCAAGATCAAACAAGAGTTATCTCTTTTATATTCAAGATAGCGGCGTAGCAAGCTACGAAAGAGACCTCTGGGGGAAGAATAATAAGTGGAGTTTTGGTCTTGAAGGTGGTCAACCTCGCCGCTCCTACTGGGCACGTTATTATTACAACAAGTATGCCAACAACCAAATCATGCCATCAGCCGAAGAAGATATTACTGGCTCCGAAGTTACCGTTATTGGTGATGGGACTATTTCTAATAGCCTCACTGCAGACGTTTCCGGAATTGATGTTAAATCTGCAAACACTATCGTTGAGGCCTCAGAGTTAGTCAAAAATGATCCTGTTATCCGCGAAAACATTGTTTTGTCGCTTGACCTCACTAAAGAAATCATTGGCGAAGAGAATTTCTCCTCATTCTTATCTAGTATTAGCACGAAGAAATTATATATAGTTCTAAACACGGACTATGTGGATAATGATAATTATAAAGTCAACGAAGGCTTAATCACTTCAAACCTTGATTCACTCCAAGTAATTTATATTAATAGTAGTAAAACTCTCGCCCAGGCTATTTCAGAAATGTTCAAAAAGCCCGTCGTTACAATATGTACTTCTTCCTCTTCCAATTCACAATATCTAGACGCCGTAAAACCCGTTATGCCACTCTACACAAGCTCCGCCGATATTCCTTGCGCGAACAGCACCGAGCAAGTGCCAACCAACTCAGCCAACAATGTTTATGAAAACGGTTACCATGGTGGAAATAAAATTAGTGGCGGCATCAACCTCTGTTATCTACCGACTAACATCGTTACTGGCTCTACTTATCAAACCATGGATGAATATAGTGGCAAAACTTATCAGTGCGGCTCCCATTCTTATTCAGTACCAAACTATAATACTGATCAATACAAAACTCTCGAAATTCACCCTAAATCAGGCACCGCGATCGTTAATTCCCGTATCTCGGGCGCCTTCCTAACCTTTGCCACTTACATGAAGGAAATTATTAGTAAAAATGAGCCACTAAACGTTCTCAGCTCCTTCCGCTCTGTGGAATTCCAAAGACTCCTTTATGGCGTCACACCATACGGTAGTGACTGTAACTGGAACGGCTACAAAAATGCTGGTCAACCTGGTTACTCTGGTCACAACGGCGGCTTTGCTATAGACCTAGACTTAAGCTACCTAACCAACGCCTACAATACTTCACCATCCTTCAAACAATACGTGGATAATTACATCACAACTAATAATCTTTCTTCTGCTTCCTGCGCCTCAATAGATGTATTTAACTGGAAAGATAGAGAAGACGACGAAAATAGATGGGACGATAATATCCATAAATTCCTCTGTGGCAAACTTAAAGATTTCGGCTTTTACTTTACTGTCTACAACGAACCATGGCATATTGAGGCACGTGAAAAATGAGAGACCTAAAACTATCTAAAAAAACTATCGCAATTATCTTAGGGGCTCTATTTATAATTGCCGCAATTGTTATTGGTATTCTGGTTAATAGAGAAAAAACCTACGAAGCTAGCCTTGCTATTGATGATTTTGAAACTTATTTCCCAGACCTTTCCAAAAATCTTCGTAACGAGCTTTTTTATAACCTCCATACTTTATCCGCTTCACAATCAGATGGCTCCGTAGAAATCCCAGACACTGGTGCTATTATTCGTGAAGGCTCAATTGAAAAAATCGACGATACTTATACTTTTATTGTTGATATTGATTCTATTAAACAAAGCTATGTGGTTGTTATTAATCCAAAAAACAACGAAAACCACATCACCTTCCATTGCCCAACCAAAGCCCAAACTATTTATAAAGAAACCTTCTGCGATCTCAACTCGATCGGGTATTCACCAAGCATCACCTTAAAACACGGTTATCTGATTACTGGCATCCTTGGTGAGGCGAGGGGGCAACTAATTACTTCCTTTATTGAGGAATTCGTCACAAGCAAAAATGAACGCCTTACCGCCCCGGGTGACCACGAAGAAAACACCAACTTCACCTTCACACTTAACGAAAGAAGTTACACTAGCTACTCCAACACATATATTTATAGTGTTGATGCCTCAGTTGATGATGGTCGCTATTATCGTGTCTATATTAATAATAAAGATGTTAACCGTTTAGCTGTATATATTATTCGTACTGATATAGATAATCGCTCATACGCCACAATTTATTCCAATGATCAAAATAACCAAGAATTAGAAAATTGGATTAACTCTTTCTCTAGTGGCGTCACAATCAATTATAAAGCTTTCTAAACTTTCTCTACGCTCGTAATAATTACTTGATTACCTTTAAAATTTTGCACCAAACATTTACGACGCGAAGCATCAAGCTCTGAAAATACATCATCAAGTAACACCACCGGCTTCAGCCCGGTTTTTTGATATACTAAGTCTGCCTCAATAAATTTTAGTGCCAAAATAATCGATCGCATCTCCCCACGCGAAGCTGAACCTTCCGCCACCTTATCATTTAGGTAAAACACAAAATCATCCCGATGCACCCCAAATCCTGTGTGCCCCAAATATGAATCCCGTGTAAATTCTGCCTCAAGTTGTTTTAAATACTTCGCCTCAGTCACACCTTCAACCTGGGTTTCAAGTAATAACTCTACCTTATCCTCATTTTCCGCAATCGAGCGATAAACCGAAGTTAGTTTTTTATTAATTTCATTCACAAATTCTAGCCTAAATTTCGCAATTTCACAGCCGTACCGCGCCAGTAGCATATTCCACGAAAAAACGTCGCCAGGCCGCAAGTTTTCGCTTTTAAGAAGCTCATTTCGCTGCTTCAGGGCCTTATTGTATTTTAATAGCGCATCATTATAACGCCCATCAAATTGTCCAAACACTAAATCAAAATAATCTCTTCGCCTAGACGGGGAACTAGAAATTAAATTAAGATCAGATGGTAAAAACAATACTACTGGATAACGGTTTTTCTTAGGGAGCCTCTTAAACTTTTTATCTACAATTACAAAATTTTTTTCTTTACCATCATAAGTTACTACATTTTTCTCACCATTATTAAATTCAATCTCCACCCGATAAAAATCCTCACCGCGCTTCAAAATTTCCGCATCCACCGCCCTAAAACTTTTTCCTTGAGTTAAAATATAAATCGCCTCAAGTACCGATGTTTTGCCACAACCATTCTCACCCAAAATCAACGAAGTCTCATCCGTACACTCTAAGTTATATTCAGAGTGATTTCTAAAATTTACTAATTTTACAGATTTAATTATCATGCGTTGAGTGGCATCACAATATGTGTGTAGTCCTTATTTTTCTTATTAGTAAGAAGTACTGGCGCCAAATGCCCAGCAAAATCAAAACAAATTTCATCCTCATCCATCACATTTAGAGCATCCATTAGAAAGCGCGAATTAAGTGTCACCTTACCTTCTTTATTGACTGGAGTTTCAATCTTAGAATCATTCTCACCAAACTCATTAGCTACAGACTTCACTAAGAATTCGTTTTCACCCTTAGTTTCACAAACAATCGATCCACCAACACCTTTAGCGAAGAGTGCGGCAAGTTTAGTTACACGCATCAATTCATCGCGTTTCAATACTATCTTGATATCATTTTCTTTTGGAATTAATTTAAGATAATCAGGGAAGCTAGCATCGATTAATTTAGAAATAATTTCAACTTCACCTAATCTAAATCTCACTAAGTCTTCATTAAAAGAGAACTCAATTTCTTCCATATCGTCACTAATTGAGCGCATCACCTCCTGCAGGGAAGTAGTAGGTACAATCGCCACCACTTCGCTTTCAACCTTATTAATAATCTTTTTCTCAGCTAAGCGATAACCATCAGTAGCTGCCACCGCAAGCACCCCATCATAAGTATTAAAATACACACCAGTAAGAGCTGGGCGGGTAAGATCATTAGAACTTGCAATAATTACTTGGTTTAAGCCATTTTTAAAATCTTCCACGCTCATTTTAAAAGTTACAGCTTGCGATTCATTAATTTCTGGAAGTTCTGGAAAATCATCCGCAAGTGCACCATTAATTACGGAAGAATATTTGCCAGCACTAATTGTCACCTTAGTATCTTTAGCACTAATTGTAATATTTTCACCTTTAGGAAGATTAGAAACAAACTCCGCAAGAAGTCTAGCGGGAACCGTAACTACACCATCTTTAGAATCTGATACTGGGAGATAGTCAACTACTGCCATATCAAGATTAGTGGTAGTGAGTGAAACCTTCTTATTATCAACTCTAATTAATACGTTATTTAAAATAGGTAATGTGATTTTACTAGTAGCTACTCTACTTACAGTGTTTAATGCTTTAGCTAGTTTTTCTTGAACAACTTTAATTTCCATTTTTATCCTTTCTTTTAATTATTTAAGTAATAGTAGTTATAGACTATGTGGAAACTGTGGAAAGTTAACTTATTATAAGAGGAGAATTTTCTGTTTAAAACATTGTGAAAACGTGTTGAAAAGTCTTGTTTAAAAGTCCACTTGGTTTCTTTTCCACTTTTTTGTGCACATTTTTTTAGCAGACTTTTTCGTAGGGTTTTACACAGGATTTCCACAATTCTAACCATAGATTTTTTCCTTAATTTCTTCGATTTGATCCCTTAAAGTGAAGTTTAATTTAAGGTCGGACTCAATCTTTTTGATACCATGCATCACAGTGGTGTGATCTTTTACACCAACTTCAAGCGCGATTTTAGGTGTGCTCATTGAAAGTTCTTTAGAAAGTAGGAACATAGCAACTTGTCTTGCGGTTTTAATATTACTTACCCGGCTTTTACCACACATATCCTTAACTGTAAGTTGGTAATACTTGGCAACCATATCAAGAACCCGTTTTGCTGACACCGAACGCATCTTGGAGCCTTTATTTACATTTACTGCACCATTTCTAATGAGTTCGAGTGGGGTAATTCCACGCACATCAGACATAAGAAGAAGTGTAGAAAACTCACCCTCAAGGTCACGAATATTGGTATTTACATTCTCGGCTAAATATTCAATTGCTTCCTGTTCAATCTCAGCCCCTAACATCTCAGCTTTCGCTTTAAGAATTGCACACTTATCTTCAAATTTAGGAAGTTGTAAATCAAACGCGCCAGCCCAGGTCAACCTAGAAGCGAGCCTTTCATCTACGGTTTTAATCTGGCTCGGCAAACGATCGGAAGTTACGATAATTTGTTTATTAAGTTGGTAAAGGTCATTAAAGATATTAAAGAATTCTTCCTGACTCTTTTCCTTATTAACAATAAATTGGAAGTCATCAATAATTAATACGTCAAGCTTTTGGAATTTCTTATGAAACTCTTTACCTTTGCCATTCTGAATAGAATCCACAAAGTCTGAATAGAAGTGGGAGATTGGTGTATATAAAATCTTGAGATTTGGATTACGCTTCAAAAGCTCATTACCAATAGCTTGTACAAGGTGGGTTTTACCAAGGCCCGGACCACCATAAAGAAAGAATGGATTATACCTGGTACCTGGGGAATCAATAATACTCTTAGCTGCCGACACAGCAAGATCATTGTTGGAGCCCACAATAAAGTTATCCAGGGTATATTTTTCATTTAAACCATTCTCGTAGCCAGAAAGCGGTTTACTACTTTTAAGTGATTTAACACGTTCGCGCACTTTTTCACTACTATTAATCACCTCATGAGGCTTAACTTTGGCTTTAGAATCGGACTGAACAATAAATTCTATATCATTAAACTCTACACCATTGTTTTTGAGAGCAGAGCTAAATTTATCAAAGTAACGGGAGCGAAGCTGCTTCACATAAAAGGAGTTTCTGACACTGATTTTAACCACCCCATCTTCGATTGTGATGAGCGACGTATCTTTAATCCAGGTCGAAAAATTATCAGGCGAAACTTTTTGTTCGATTTCGGCTAACACGTTTTTCCAAACGTCGTACATCTGATTTGACCTCCTTCTTTACAGATAATTATAACACCAAGGGTGGACTTTTCCACAGGTTTTTCTCTATATTTTTTATTGTATAATATGTTTTTAATATAACAGGGGTGATTTTTCCACAGACGACCCGCACTCCCTAAAACAAGTGTGGAAAACTTCTTGAAAATTGTGGATAAATGCGCTATACTATAACAAGATTTTGAAAGTAATTAAAATTTAAGGAATAATATGCCAAAACGCACATATCAGCCACACAAGCGTCAACGCAAAGTTGAACATGGCTTTATGAAACGCAATGCCACCGCTAATGGTCGCAAAGTCTTAGCCCGCCGCCGCCTCAAAGGCCGCGCCCGCTTAACCGCTTAATTACAAGCCCCGATAAGGGGCTTGTTTGGTATATAATATATATATGCTCAACAAAAAATATCGTTTTCACTCCCGTGGTGGCGTCCGCTTTGTCTATCAAAAAGGGAAAACTATTCGTTCGCCAAAGGCGTCTTTAGTTTTTGTTGAGAACTCTCGTGGTTTTACCCGTGTCGCGGTGGTGATCTCTAAAAAAGTTATCAAAACTGCTGTAGGTCGCAACCGAGTGCGTCGCCGTGTCTACGAGGCGCTCCGCACCAACTTTCAATATCTACCACCAAAAACCGACTACGTTTTCGTGATATTTAGTAAAGATGTTGCCACGATGCCTTTTTCTGACCTAGAAAAACTCCTTGGGGACCTAGTCGCCGAGGCTAAGATATGCTACAATAAATAGAATATGAGTGTGAAAAAAATTATTACCTTACTTATTATTGTCGCCACTATTACTGGCATGATTCTGGCTGGTGGTCTATTTAATCTTCTTGATATTATTATTGTTCGCCCAATCGTCAACATTCTATTTATTATCTTCAACCTTGTTGGCGACTTCGGTCTCGCTATTATTATCTTCACTGTCATTGTGAAACTTGCAATGTGGCCGCTCACTAAGCGTCAACTTCACCAAACCAAATTAATGCGCAAGATCCAACCAGAGCTCGCACAAATCAAAAAGAACTGCAATGGCAACCGCCAACTTGAGTCTCTCCAGACTATGGATCTTTATAAGCGCTACAATGTAAAGCCATTTGCTTCAATTGCTACCTTACTTATTCAGCTTCCAATCTTTGTAGCAATCTTTTCTGCTATCCGTGTAATTGCTACCCCGCTTCCTACCGACAACCTTAATAACCGCGCTTATGATATCGTAGCTTACGATGGTTCTCGTATTAAAGAACTTAAAGAAAAGCAAACCGCTTATCTCGAAAGCGTCAAAGCAGTTCAAGAATATAACCAGGCTCAAAAAGAAGCTGAGAACAAAACTGAAGATACCGAGGTCTCAGCCGAAGCAACCGAAGAAGTCGCAGCCACCGAAGCTCCACAAATTGTTGAATACGATTTTCATCCACAGCTCTTTGGTGTAATCAATCTTGAAGCTAAAGCCAGCGATATTCTTACCGACAAACGCAGCTGGAGCTCCTTCTTTATTCTTATCTGTGCTATCGCGGCTGCTGTAGTCCAATATATTATGACTCGTCAACAAATGTCTTCTGGTAAATCCGAAAAGAGCAAAAAGTTCCGCGATCTTATGCAAGACGCTAAGGATGGAAAAGACATTAACCAATCCGAAGTTAACACCTTTGCTACCGGTCAAATGGGCAAGATGATGCCAATCATGATGTTCTTCATCATGTTCAATCTTCACGGCGCTCTCGCCTTCTATTACTTCTTAAGCAACGCAATTACCGTCTTCCAACAAAAACTCGTGCTTAAAAAAGCCGAGGAGGAAATGGATAATCTCGCCGACAAGGCAATCTTAAAAGAACTCAAAAACATTCAGGAAGCTGAAGTTATTGAAAACAAAAAAACAGGAACAAAAATCACTCGTATCTCCGCCAAGGATAATAAAAAGAAAAGGAGATAATAAATGAATAAAGACGAATCAATCCGCTTCGCAGCCAAATACCTCGAGGATCTTCTCAGTTTCTTCGGTATCAACGTAGCAGTCTATTCCACGATCGATGATGAAGTTATTCAGCTCTCGGTGCCATCCACCTCATTGAACTCGCTTCTTATCGGTAAGAACGCAGACAACCTCCGCGCCCTCCAACACATCGTTTCAATGGCACTCGCTGCAAAAAACGCCGAAGTAGTTCGTGTAAACGTAGATGTTGCAGACTATAAACGCCAACGCGCTGACCGCATTGCCGACAAGGCCGAAGGCTGGATTAAAAAAGTTCGCGAAACTGGCGAACCAATGACCATTAACTTAAGCCCTGCCGACCGCCGCGTAGTCCACAAGCTTGCTGAAGATTATTCTGATATTACCACCCACTCCGAAGGAGAAGGGAAAGAAAGAAAACTTATCATCAGCAAAATTGATGTAGTAGAAGACTAAACAAAAAAATAGCTCCCAAATGGGAGCTATTTTTTATTCTTCAGTATTTTCTTCTACACCACCGAGGATGATTACGAAACCATATCCAGATCCATCGATGCCGGCAGGTAGTTCGCTGACCGCAGTTACGCCATAGCGCTTTTCAAGTTCCTTCAAAGTACCAGGCGCTTCGTCGGTAATCTTAATAACTTTGACTTCTTCTGGATAACTTCCTTCAGGAGCATTATCGATGCCTTTTACAAAGAACTCATCTTGTTCGAGTTTTTCTTTCTCAGTTGAAGCAAGGCCAACAGTATCAGTGCCATTTAATACTAAGATGGCGGCTTTTTCGCGCACTACAGGGTCGCTAGTAAACTGCTGAGCCACATATTGCTGGATAGATGTATAGTTGCCAACACCAGCCGAAGGCACCACATAAGAGATACCATTAATATTTGCCGTAGTCATATAGCGTATATTCTTTGACCAATCAAGCAAAGAAATTTGGCGCATCGAGTCAAGATCGAATTCAAAGGTTAGATGCGCAGCGGTTTTAATTTCAGAAGTAGTAAGGTTGGTGCGGAGGTTATCGCCCAGCGTACCAGCAAGACTCATCATGTCGGTAAGAGACAAGTTTTTTTCGTAAATTTTATTCTTGATACCAATCAGGATCTTTTGTTGGCTATTACCGCGCGAGAAATCACCAAGGGTAGTACCGTGGCGGGCGCGGGCAAGACCAAGTGCTTGCTCACCATTAATAGTATATTCAACACCGGCATCGTACACGGCATGGGTCCAGTTATAATCATGGATATCTTCGTCGAGGGTAATTTTGATACCGTCAAGAATATCAACGATCTGAATCAACGATTGCCAGTTTACGTGTACATAATACTGGAACTCTACGCCGAGAATTCCGCCAACCTCGTTCATTAAAGCCTGGGCACCACCCTCTTCGTTGTCACCACGCATATTATTGCACCAATAAACTTCGTTAATCTTACCGGTTGCGGTGCAGGTTGGGGAAGCTTTAAGGTCGCGAGGCAAGCTTAGCATTGCAATGTCGCCAGTGGTTTGGTCGATACTAATTACCATAATGGAGTCGGTAAGTTGTGCACCATCATGCACGCCGCGGCCTTCGTCGCCTTCCATATTGTAGCCGCTAGTGCCAAAAGCCAGAATATTTGTGCGGCCCTTTCCGTTATCTTTAAGTGGCTCATACGTATCGCTCATCAAGGTACCAATTGCACCAAAGATGTTATCTTTGCCACCGGTGATCTTCATGATAATATCGTTGCCCCAAATAAGAAGGGCGGTTGCTGCAGCGAGTAAAACGAAAATTACAGCAAGAATTACCGTAACAATGATACGACGTTTCTTGTGTGGTTTTTTAGTCTTAACTTCAGGTTCTTTCATAGCTTTCTTAATGGTTTTCTTTGGTTCATCCTCAGTTTTTTCAATCTGATCAAATTCAAATGAGGTGGTTGGTGCCAAAAAACTCTCGGTTACTTCTTCGCGGTCAGCATCAAGGAAGGATTTTTTAACTGCTTTTTCATCTGGTACCTTAACCTCTACGACACGCTTTTTTGCAGGCTTTGCCGTTTTTGCAGGAGCTTTTGTGGCGGTTTTTAATACTGGTTTTGCCACTGTGACCGGTTTTTTGGTAGTTGTCTTGCGAGTGGACTTTGTCTGGAGCCCATCAATTGATTTATTTTTTTCCATTGTTATAATTATATCATAATGACGATTAAGCTTACCAAAAAGCAACTACTCTTACTCGACTTTATTAAAGATTTTACAGAGAGCCACAATTATTCGCCATCTTATCGCGAGATTATGGCTGGTGTGGGCCTTAAATCTGTTTCTGCGGTTGCTGAACATATTGGTAATCTCGTCGAAAAGGGTGTCATCAAAAAAACTGCCGGTAGCGCCCGCTCCCTTGAGCTCGTTGACTATCGCCACGAAGAAACCGTTGCTCTATTTAAGTCCACTCTTGAAACAGCATCCGACGAAGATAAAAAGACTTTGCTTCAGGCTGCCGACATTCTTGGTCTCGACCTAGAGAGCTAATCTTTACAAAACTTTCCAAACCTGTTAAGCTTTAAGTAGGAGATTTATCTCATGAAAAAGAAAAATAAAAGAAAAAAACTTCTTCTTCCTATAATATTTATATTAGCCGCAATTGTAACGGTCACTGTTTTGGCCGTGCAATATGTAGACTTTAACAAAATTTTTAATCCTGGTTCTGATCCTCAACCGGCCGAAACACCAGCAAAGGATGAACCAACCGACCAACCAGACTCACCAGAAGGCCAAGAACCGGTACCATCAGAAGACCCAGCCCCGACACCGGCGCAGGAGCCAGAAAATAAAGCGCCACAATACGAAGGGAATAACCCAAACATCAACGATAATATTACCGGCGTAATAACCTACATGAGTGTTAGCAATAATACATTAATTGTACGTGTCAGCATTGACCAATATTTAAATGGTGGCGAATGTAATATTATTCTAGAACAGGGCGGCACTGCCGTCTTTGGTTCCGCCGCCCGCGTCGTAGACTCTGCTTCTACTTCAACCTGCGAAGGGTTTAATGTTCCTATTGAGGGAATTGACCACGGTAAATATAACGTTCTTATCAATATTACTTCCGAGCGAAAAACCGGCACTATCAAAGGAGAAGCCACCATATGACGCGTCGCCACACCAGGCGAAACGTAGTTTTATTTACGGGGCTTTTTGCAGCTTCGGCCTTATCAGCATTTCTTTCAAATGCGAGCGAACCAGAAGCTACTGCTGCTACCCTTGATAAATTTGATCCCGGCAACATCATTTCTGATTACATGATGGGGAACTATACCTCGATGACCGAGGCAGAAATCCAACAATTTCTCACCTCAAAAAATAGTTGCCAAAATAAAAACCGTGCCCTGTACGACGAAATGGTCGCAGCGTACGGCACTGCTGGCTACACCTGGCACTGGAAAGATGACCACTTTGTTTGCTTGTCGGAAGAACTTTTTGGTGATGGAGAAGTAATTGGTGAAGGTGAAACCGCCGCCCACATTATTTGGCAAGCCGCCAACGACTATAAAATTAACCCACAAGTTATTTTAGTTTTACTCCAAAAAGAAACCAGTTTGATTACAGATTCTTATCCAAACAACCGGGACTATCGTAAAGCCACCGGATATGGTTGTCCAGACACCGCCGCATGTAGCGAAAAATACTACGGTTTCAAAAACCAAATTCGAAATGCCGCCGCACTATTTTCTACCGTGCTCAATGGCGGTTGGACGAACTTCCCGCTTGGCGAAAACTATATTCAATATAATCCAAACGCAGCCTGTGGTGGGTCCGTAGTGAATATTAAGAGTCTTGCCACCTCAGCTCTCTATCGCTACACCCCTTACCAGCCAAACGCTGGCGCGATCGCTGCCGGCTATGGCACCGCCGAATGTGGTGCCTATGGCAACCGCAACTTCTACCTTTACTTTTCTGATTGGTTTGGTGATCCAACCGTTGCCAGGGCAAAATACGAAAAGCTCAAAGAAGCTAAGGTTTATGAAGTTATAAGCGCAACCGAAAAAATTGATCCTTTTGCACCAAAAGCAGACGGCAAAAAGGGTGCAAAAGCCGATGATGGCGGCAAGGGAACGGAAGAAGAAACAAACCCGAACGCCCTGAAGGCCGGACAACAAATTACTGTAGTAGAAAAAATCCTTGCGGCGGACGGTGAATGCTATCGCACTAAGGAAGATTCCGAAAAAAACCAAGACCTCTGCGTGCTTGGTAGCCAACTTAAAGAAGTTAATCCAACTTTCAAAAACATTCCAGCAAACGAACAACAAAAAATCATTAAAGCCGGTGCCATTAAACGTAAAATTTTGACTGACGAAGAAGTCGAAAAAGTTTCAGACACTAGGATTGTTCGCAAAATTGTTAAGGAAGCCACGCTTAATGGTAAAAAGTATTACATTACAGAATATGACTCCAAACAATCAACCATCGGTATACCAGAAGAATATATTTTGGACATGCCTAAGTACGAAAACCTCAAGAGCCCAATCTATATGGAACTCACAAGCGACACCAAAAGAATCAATCCATTCGACGAAACAGTTTATGACTCGCTAAAGAAAGGCCGCGTCTTGAAATTCGCCTCTACGATTGTAGTTGGAGACGAAGTTTATTACCGCACTGAACACAATACCAAGAATAATATTGATGCCGTGCTTCCGGCTAGCGCCGTTAAAGAAATTAAGTACGAAACCCTAAAAGAGCCAGAATATAGACAATTAACCGCTCAAACAAAGCGCATCAACCCATATACGAACGAGGTTTACGACACACTTTCTAAAGGTCGCGTGCTCAAATTTACTTCGACTATCACGATAAACGGCAAGGTCTATTACCGTACCGAACACAACACCAAGAATAATATCGACGCCGTGCTTCCAGCCACTTCTACAAAAGAGTTTGGCTATGAAGATTTTCAAAATCCACGCAAGCTCAAAGTAATTAAAAAGGTTGAACGTATTGATCCAAAAACCGGCAAAGTATATGACACGATTGAAGCTGGCAGAATAATTGAGTTTGCCTCCAAAATCGAACTAGCCGATGGTTGGTATTACCGTACCGAACACAACACCAAGAATAATATCGACGCCGTGCTTCCAGCCAGCGCTGTAACCGAAGTTAATTAAGAACGTTTTTTCTTAAAATAGTTTTTGGTAGCACGAGCTAAGCTTTTAGCGCTCATTTTGACGCCAGCATTCTTCCACTCGGCAAGCTCGGCTTTTGTGGCTTCCAGCTCGCGTTCAAGATCAACGACTCTATGTTTCATACCACTAAGTAGCACTGCTTCGTAACTTGCATCCACCAACTTAGAAAAGGCGCTCATAAAGGCGGTGCTGTTCATAAGCTCCGCAACAGATTTACCGTTTAGATATGATTTGTTGTCATCAAAGCCAGTGTAATCCTTGCAGGTTTTTTCTAGTTTCTTACGTAGTGCAAGATAATCATCTGGGTTTTTTGGCGGTTTATTAATATCATATTTTTTAGGATCTTTGAGATATTCTTTTTCGGTAAGGTGATTAGTCAAATCGATTAGACCGCTATAACGGGTAGGGTCACGCTCTGGGTCGCGGATAGCAAGCACCGGCGTTTGCAGAGCCAAGCATGGTAACATCACATGAAGCCTCGTGGTAATAGCACAATGGGCGGATTGATATAGATACAGGAAGTATTCCGCCATCGCAAATTTTTCTTCCGTGGTAACATCTTCAAGCCTATAGGTATCAAAACGCAAGACTTCGCGCTTGGTTTGCTGCTTGAGTTTTTCAAATAGGGCATCACTCACGTCAACAGCCAATACGAAATCGCCTTTTTTGACATTCTTGTCTCGGTTGAGGGTAAGAGTGACGCAGCCAGAAAAGTATGCTTCAACGCCGGCATCATTTAAGAGTTTCGCGGTGGCAATATCGCGCGTCCCAACCGGGCCGAACTTATTCAAAAAAGCCTTGCTTTTATCGGATAGAAAGCTCGTGATGCTAGAACCATCTCCGCCTTGGGTGATATGCATAGCAACAAGCAAAGGCTCGAGATTTGGGTTTTTTGGTGGCCAGTTTCCAGGTTTTTTGGTGTACCAACCATTCATAATTAATTTAATCTTTTCGTCTTTTTGAGTTTTTGTGGCATCAATATTATCTCTATCGAAATAGTAATCAACTTTCGGCAAAAATCTACGCGCTGCAATGGATTGTACTTCGTCACCAATGTTTTCCGTAGAATAAGAAAACAGACCGAACTTTTGTTTCATGTACATATTATAGCATATTCTCGGCTATTTTTACAGGGGTCTTGTGCTATAATATATTCATGGTAAAAAAAGTTGATTTATCGGTTGGTATCACTACCCACGACGAAGGATATCTAGTTCATAAAACACTTCGCTATGTTTTTGAAGGGCTAAGCCGCCTAGAAGAGAAAGGCTATACTTATGAAATTTTAATTAATGTAGACAATGGCGACGAAACCACCAAAAACTATCTTAAACAATACGAAAAAGACAAACGCTTTACGATTCTCTATACTAAATTTAAAGACCTTGGTCTTTCCCGCAATAATATTGTTTCTCATGCCAAAGGTAAATACTTAGGTTTTATTGATGGCGATGATATGGCTTCACCTAGCTGGTTCCTTGATGCAGTAAAATACCTAGAAAATAGCAAAGATAAAAACCTGGTTTTGCATCCATCTGCCGTCTTAATTTTTGGTACAGATATTAACCCAGTTTATTGTCCAGTTAATAGTTCTTTCAGCAAGGCTGAAGACGCTACGATTCTTCTAGGCAGCAACCGCTGGACCTCACTTGTTTTGGCCCCGCGCGACGTTTTTGTTAAGACTCCATATATGATCACCGCGAATGGTTTTGGATATGAAGACTATTTCTTTAACAGTGAAGTTATTGCAAAAGGGGCAAGGCATATTGCCGTGCCAAACACAGTCATGTTCTATCGCCGTAAGAGAGAATCACTGCTTAGTCGCAGCGATGCCAACCACGTAGTGCAACCATATAGCGATTTGTTTAGTATTGACTTCTTCAGATCTATGCCAGCCCCAGCCGGTGCTGAAATGTTTGGCGAAAAGAGCACAAAAGGCGAAAAATATGTCCAGACCAACTTTTCTAAGAAGCTCCCAGCCCCGCTGCGCCGCCCATACCTCGCCATGAGAAATAACGAATCTCTTAATAGCAAGATTATCCCTCTAGCAAAAGCTGTTAAAAAAGTCGTTCATCCACGCGTTGGCAAAAAGAACAAAGCATTCCTCGGTTTTGATATCCCGCAATTCTTGATCGAAGACTGGCGCGCCCTTAATAAAATCGAAAATCAGCTTTATCCAAGTGAATATGTTTTAAATGAAAAACTGGAATTTTTTGAAATTGATGGCGCCAATCGCAAGGTTGGTCCAGCCTTTTGGCATTTAGCGCAACAAATACCAGTGCTCCCGGACTATATATTTATTATGCCGTGGTTAATTGCTGGTGGGGCTGAGCGCGTAGTGCTAAATTACATCGAGGCCTTTGCCGAAATCCACCCAGACTGGAAAATTGCTGTTATTACTACCGAGAAAAAGCAAAACACTTGGGCAAATAAACTACCAAAGAATGCCTATCTCATTGATTTCGGTAACACCGCAGCAAAAATCCATCCATCCGAACGCGAGCTTTTATTTAATCGCCTAATGATGCAACTAAAATGCAGTAAGATTCATATCGTTAACTCTGCCTTTGCGTATAGATGGGTTGCGATGCACAAGGATCTCGTTAAAGCAAACTTTCATGTTAACGTCTCGATCTTCTGTAGTGACATCTTCACTCACCCAGACGGCGGCAAAGAAATTTGTGGTTATATTGATCCATCATTATTTGAAATCTTTACCTTAGTGGACAACGTTTTCACCGACAACGCAGAGATCATTAACCAAATAATTGAGCAAAATGGATACGTCGAAAAAAATAAATTCAAGGTTCATTATCAACCATCCACTGTAGAAATTACTGAACCACATTGTGATGCCTTACATCAACCAATGAAACTGCTTTGGGCTAGCCGCATTACCCCACAGAAACAACCAGATCTGTTGTCGGCCATCGCCGAAAAACTCGAAAAACAATTTCCGGGTGAATATAAGATTGATGTATATGGCACTCTAGACAAAGACGCCTATAAGCAGAACCCAGTGACAAAAGCTAAAAACCTAAAATATTGTGGAAGCTTTTCGAAGTTTGCTGATCTTAAGACCGAGCAATATAACGCTTTGTTGTATACCGCCAAATATGATGGCTTGCCGAATATAATTCTTGAGGCCACTGCCGCTGGTTTACCAATCATCGCAAGCAACGCTGGCGGAATTGGCGAAATAATTAAGGATCAACAATCTGGTCTTCTTGTAAAAGACCTAGACTCAGCCGATGCCTTCGTTGACGCAATTGTCTTTGCTAAAAAACATAGCGAAGATTTGCCAAAATACGTTGATGCTGCCCAAAAAATTCTAAAAGAAGAACATTCCTGGCAAAGCTTTATCAAAACTCTAAAAAAAGATTTCTAAAATGGTAAATAGTAAGAAAGTTTTCCTGATCCGCAACGTCTTGCCAGAAGACTACGGTGGCGGGGAATCGTACCAGCTAACCCTGGCAAAAGAGTTAAAAAATAATGGGTTCTGTCCGGTCATTGTTTCCTCATCAGAAAAACTTCTTGATAATTCAAGGACCAGTGGATACGAGTATATTAAAGCCCCACACCTCAAAAACCAAAATTGGAGCAGCTGGCGGAATTTCTTTTTGCCGCTTTATTATCTTTGGCAATTCAGATTGAAACTTTGGTATAAAAAACAATTTAAAAAATATCAACCGGTAGCCGTGGATATTCAATCACGAGATGATTGGATTGCGGCCACCAAAGCCGCCAAAAAACAGGGGATAAAAATCTTCTGGACCGACCACATCGATTTTCGCACCTGGGTTTTACAAAACGTAAACCAAAGATTTAAAAACACCATTGGCAAAAAAATTCTCAAGCTCGCAAGTTTGCCAGAAAAGATCATCATGATTAGCGACTATGAAAGACGAGCCTTCGAAAAAACTGTAGCCCCACGTAAATTTGATAACCTTATAACTATCAAAAACGGTACTGCTGACGAACTAAAAAAATATAATAAACCGGCACAACCAAAAACCTTCTGCTATGTGGGCAGAATTGTCGAATATAAGGGAATTAAAGAGCTTATCGAAGCGTTCAAATTAGTAAAAGACAAAGACGCAACCCTCAAAATCTACGGCGATAGCCCAGAACTTAAAAGCTATAAAGAACTTGCAAAAGATGACAAGCGAATTGTTTTCTGTGGCTACACGAAGGCCCCACTAGAGGCAATTAGTGACGCCGCAATCTTCGTTTTGCCAAGCTACTACGAAGGGCTTAGTATGTCTTTACTCGATGCATGTATGCTACAAAAAACTCTCGTCGCCACTGATGTCGACGGAAACCCAGAAATTGTAGTTGATGATGAAACTGGCTTGCTCGTTCCTCCACGCAATATAAAAGCTTTAGCTGCTGCGATGGAAAAGCTCATCAAGGATCCTAAACTCGCCGCGCGCCTTGCCAAAAACGCCCGCAAAAAATACGAGGCAGAATTTAACTTTGAAAAAACCATCAAAGAAAAACTAATCCCCCTAATTTAACAAAACTATTTTTTCCAAAGATTTTCGTAGGCTTCGGAGACCATTTTTGGATCACCGTCGAGCTTTACTTTGCCGTCTTCGATTAGGATTGCGCGGTCGCAGAATTTACGCACGTTAGCCATAGTGTGGGTTACGAGAATCACGGTTTGGTTGCCGTGCAAAGATTCAAAATAGTCATTACATTTTTGCTGGAAAGCCGCGTCACCTACGGCGAGTACCTCATCGAGAAGCAAAATGTCGCCCTTGGCACGGATTGCGATCGAGAAAGCCAAACGCACTTGCATACCAGAAGAATAGTTCTTGAGTTTCTGGTCTTGGAATTCCTTTAATTCAGCAAAATCCCAGATTTCGTCATACATCTTATCCATTTCTTCGTTCGAAAAACCAAGCAAAGCACCATTAAGATAGACATTTTCGCGACCAGTTAGCTCTGGGTTAAAACCAACGCCAAGCTCGATAAATGGCACCAAATTACCATCAACTACGATCTCGCCTTTTTCAGGATAATAAATACCAGCAAGAGTCTTGAGTAAAGTCGATTTACCGGAACCGTTGCGGCCAACGATACCAACAAACTCGCCTTTTTTGATCTCAATATTAAGACCTTTCAAAACCTTCTGCTCGCGATAACCTTTGATACCGCGCAAACGGTTGAAGATAGCTTGTTTCAAGCCAAAGGCCTTTTCGGTAGGAAGGCGGAAACTCTTATGAAGATTGCGCACGCTAATGGCGACATCGCCATCAGTATATTGCTCAGTTCTTGTGCCAATTGATCGTTTTGCCATTTTAAATCTCCTCCGCAAAGAATTTAGATTTTTTACGGAAATAAATTGCTGCAAGCACCAAGGTAACCATCACAAGAAAGAATGGCAGAATCCTAAGGAATGGGTTATTGACCTCAGTCCAAATTGTCATAACAGTATCAGAACCAATTATATTATAGCGTATATCCTGGATTGCCTGCGCGATTGGATTCAAAAGTAGAAGTTTAGCAGCGATTTCTGGCACCATGGTAAGTGGGTAGATAATCGGCACTGCATAGAAAAGAGCCTGGATAGAGACTTCCCAAATTGACGTGATGTCGCGATATTTTACGTTGATGGCGCCAAGTAGGAATGCGATACCAAGTGACAGGGCATAAAGCTCAAACAATACAAACGGAACGAGTAACCAAGTCCAGCTTGGTGTAACGCCATTAATGAGAGCAAAGATCAGGATAACGCCGAGGTTGATAAGCATATTAATCACCGCGGTAAGTGTGGCAGAAACCACTACGATATACTTCGGAAAACAAATTTTACGAATCAAATCACCGCGTTGCACGATAGCATGAATACCTTGTTGGGTACACTCAGTGAAGAAGCTCCACATGGTGGTACCGATCAAAAGATAAACCGGATAATGATCGATTTGATCACCCCACTTTAAGAGTTTCGAAAACACTAGGTAGAGAATAGCAAACATCATCAAAGGGCGAAGCAAAGCCCACATGTAACCCAGTACCGAACCCTGGTAGCGCAATTTAAAATCAGTTTTAGTGAGTTCCTTCAAAAGAATTCGGTTCTTTTTATTCAAAACATTAGGAATTTTCATACTTTAATATTATAGCATAAAATGCGTAAAGGCCTTTTTCGGACACACTTCGCCCTTCGGGCTCACGCTTCGCGAACAAGGCCGTTACTTCGTACGCCTTAGCAAACGGCTAAGCCCGTGGTCCTCAAAAGACATTTGCGCGTTTTTATGATAGAATAAAAGTATGGAAAGAATATTGGTTACAGGTGGAACAGGCTACATTGGTTCCCATACGATTATTGAACTCTATAAGCAAGGCTATGAACTTGATGTGATGGATAACCTATACAATTCTAAGGTTACCGTTCTTGATCAAATTGAAATAATTGCTGGCAAAAAACCAGATTTTTACCAAGTAGATCTTCGCGACTATGACGCAATGGACAAACTTTTTGCTGAGCACCACTACGACATGGTGATTCATTTTGCCGGCCTTAAAGCCGTGGCCGAGTCCGTTGAGAAACCACTTGAATACTACGAAAACAATGTTGGCGGCACTGTTAATCTATTAAAATGCATGCAAAAATATGGCGTCAAAAAAATTATCTTCTCGTCTTCCGCTACCGTTTACGGCGACCAAGGCGTGGCTCGTCTCGATGAAACCATGTCTACCGGCACTGGTATTACCAACCCATATGGCGAAACCAAACATGTCATCGAAGAGATTTTAAAAGATCTCGCTGAATCTGACCCAACATTTAATATTACGATTCTGCGCTACTTCAACCCAGTGGGCAACCACGAATCTGGCCTCATTGGCGAGGATCCGAATGGTATTCCAAACAACTTAATGCCAGTCATTATGAAAGTTGCACGCGGTGAAATTGCCGAACTCGAAGTTTATGGGGATGATTATCCAACCCCAGATGGCACTTGTATTCGCGACTATATTCACGTTGTCGATCTTGCCAAGGGTCACGTTGCTGCCGCTGCCCACATGGCACCGGGCGTCTTAATTTACAACCTCGGTTCCGGCAAAGGCACCTCCGTTAAAGAAATGGTGTCCGCCTTTGAGGAAGCTGCAGGTAAACCTCTCCCACATCACGTGGCTCCACGTCGCGCCGGCGACCTCGCCGAACTCATTGCAGACCCAAGCAAAGCTGAAAGAGAACTAAACTGGAAGACCGAGCTCACGGTTGCTGACGCAATGCGTGATACCATTAAATTCCTCAGCCAAAATGGTGCCTAAAGTCTCTGTCATTATTGCAGCGTACAATGTTGAAAGATTTATCGGCAAATGCGTTGATTCAGTTTTGGCCCAGACTTTTACTGACTACGAAATCATTTTGATCGATGATGGTTCTACCGACCAAACCCCAGAAATATGTGATCGTCTCGCCAAAAAATCCAAAAAAATCACCGTGATTCACCAGCCAAACCAAGGTTTGTCCGAAGTGCGCAATCGCGGTATTCGTAATTCTACCGGCGAATACATCGCCCTAATTGATGGCGATGACTATGTCTCGGTTGATTTTCTTGAAAAGCTAATGGATGCAATCAAGGCTAATAAAGCCGAAATTGCTGGCTGTGGTTTCAAGACTGTACCAGTACGCCGCCTATACCCAACAAAGAGCGGTGTGTTTTCTGGCGAACAAGCCACTATCGACCTCCTCACCGAACAAGAAACCTATCAAATTGTTTCCTGGAATAAGATTTATAAAAGAGAATTATTTAAGGGGATTGAGTTCCCAGTCAGAAAACGCAACGAGGACTGTTTAACTACTTATAAATTACTTAGTCGCGCCAACAAAGTAGCCTACGTTAGCGACTTACTCTATTACTATAGCCAGCGCGATGACAGCATCATGGGTACTATCGAACTTAAAGAACGCCTTGATATGAAACTGCTTGCTGCCACCGAGGCTAAAGAATTCTTCAAAGGCAACCGCAAACTCGAACAGGCCGCCGAGATCTGTGAACTACTTGCCTACTTCTCATTTATCGATAATATTTGCGCCGGCCGTCTCAACCTTCCGCTCGAAAAATACTTTTGCTTCATTAAAGAACGCAAAGACTACCTACTAGCAAACCCATATATTAATAACAAACTCGAAACCTACATCAAAATGATCACCTTTAAAAATGGTGGCTTATATAAAGCATTTCGTAAGGTTAAGAATTAGCGCGCTTCTTGGTACGATGATAAGAAATCTTCCAGCGAAGGGCCAACATTTTGAGCCAAAATCTGCCCCTAATGCTTGGTCTACCCACCCAAACTTTTACATCGTGATATAAGTCATTCCAGTTTTTCTTTTCGATGCCGGATTTTTTCATGGTGCTCGAAATGTTGCCAGAATAATAAATATATAGTGGTTCACGCACGAAGTGAATTTGGCCAGACATTACTTCAAGGTAATCCATCACAAAGCGGGTGTCTTCACCAAAATATAAACCTTCTGAAAACTGCAGCTTGCTTTTCTTGATAAGCTCGGTGCGGAACATTTTATTGATTACGGCATACATTGCGCCGTCCACCGAGAGGAGATAAACGAGATAAGTTTTAATACTTTCGCCCGGCAATCTGTTACGAATTTTCTTTACATAAACTGGTTTTTTAGTCTTTTCTTTCACGCGGCAGTAAAGCATTCCAGATACCGCGATATCAATGTCACCATCATCAAAACCATTTAAGAGTTTCAAAATAAAATCTTTGTCATAGGCATCGTCACCATCAAGAAATGTGAGAAATTCGCCCTTCGCTAGACGAATACCGGCATTACGCGCAGCTGCTTGCCCGCTATTCTTTTGGCGAATTGAGATGATGCGCGGGTCTTTCTTCTGGTATTTTGCAATAATTTTGCCTGAACCATCAGTTGAACCGTCGTCCACGACAATTATTTCAAGGTCTTTGTAGGTCTGGTTTAGCACTGAATCTAGTGCTCGTTCCAAGTATTTCTCCGAATTATAAACCGGAATAATTACAGAAATTAGGGGATTATCCATACCAAAATTATACCATTTTGCGACTTATGCAACAAACGTTGCATAAGTCCGAAATTCACACTAGAAATTGTGCGAGTAAATGATATATTTTCTTTGGATAAAAAATTGAAAGGAGAATAATGCTCAAAAAAGTGGTGGTTTTTGATGGTGGGTTTGGTGGAGAATTATTTGCAGACTACGTAGAAAGGGAACTTGCCGTCATCGACGTCATCCGAGTAATCGCTTGGCGAGAACTGGAGCCACTTACAAAAAGGCCCAAAGACGCACGACGTATTGCCGAGGAAGCGCTAGCCCCCTACATCGGGAAAGTCAGCCTCATCGTCTTCGCGAACCATTTATTATCAACCTTCGACCTTAAATACTTCAAGCAAAAATACCCCAGGCAACAGTTCCTGGGATTTTCTTTTCCTCAGACTAACACCAAAAGGGCATTAATACTTGCGACTAAAGCCCTGCACGGCTCGCTCGCCTATCACAATATAGTTCATAAAATGCGCGCTAAAATCCAAACTATCGATTGTGACGATTGGGTACCACTCGTAGACGATGCTGAACTTACGAAGGAACGTATCGAGCGCGATCTTGCTAGGTTTAAAAAGTTTAAACCCGAATCAATTTTGCTTGCCCACACCAACTTTAAGGATATTCGCGCCCCGCTGATTAGATTTTTCGGCGCTCACACTATAATCGAAGACGGCTTCAAGGACACCTTCCGAAATCTCTGCGACGCACTCGGCTTTCGTGGGCTTGATGGTCGTAAATCCGAATGATGGGGGGGTTGTAAAATTTATCCCACCGGCCCATTATATATAGAGAAGAGGTATGCTATAATAATACTAACTATAAACAGGGTAATACTATGACGAAAAAATCAGATGCGGTGGTGGACACAAAACAAACAGACGGCAAATCCGAAGCTTTAAAGCTTGCAATCTCCCAGATTACCAAACAATTTGGTGATGGCTCAATTATGAAACTTGGCGAAACGCCAAAAATGGATGTTGAACTTCTTTCTTCTGGCTCCTTGTCGCTTGACTTGGCGCTCGGCGGTGGCTATCCAAAAGGCCGTATTATCGAGATCTATGGTCCAGAATCCTCTGGCAAAACCACTCTCGCACTTCATGCAATTTCCGAAATCCAAAAACAAGGTGGCCAAGCTGCCTTCATCGATGCTGAGCACGCGCTCGACCCAGCCTATGCTAAGCGCATCGGTGTAGATACGGCAAATCTTTTGATTTCTCAACCAGACAACGGTGAGCAAGCTCTCGAAATCTGCGAAACTTTGGTTCGTTCCAACGCCGTAGATTTGGTCGTGGTCGACTCCGTGGCCGCTCTCGTTCCACAAGCCGAAATTGATGGCGACATGGGCGACGCGCAAATGGGTCTTCAAGCCCGCTTGATGTCTCAAGCCATGCGTAAACTCACCGGCATCATTAGTAAATCCAAAGCCACAGTTATCTTCATTAACCAAATCCGCATGAAGATCGGTGTAATGTTTGGTAACCCAGAAACCACCACCGGCGGTAACGCTCTTAAATTCTACGCATCTGTCCGTATTGACATTCGCCGCATCGGTCAAATTAAAGAAGGCGACAACATCATCGGCAACCGCACCAAGGTAAAAGTTGTTAAAAACAAGATCGCAGCCCCATTCCGTACTGCCGAATTTGATGTTATGTACAACGAAGGTATTTCCAAGACTGGCGATGTGCTCGACCTCGGTGTCCAATATGGCATCGTCGAAAAAGCCGGTGCCTTCTTCAAGTACAACGGCGAAACTCTCGGCCAAGGCCGTGAAGCTGCCAAAAAAGCTTTCAAAGAAAACCCAAAATTGATGGCCGAAATCGAAAAACAAGTTCGCGAACAAGCTAAAGACGAAGACTAATGAAACATCCTGGCGAAATCTGGCAATTGTATGACTACCAAGGGGAGAAGGTTCTTGATGGCGGTATTGTGCCAACAAGAACCGCGCCCGCTGGTCGCTGCCTTGCTGGTTGCGCCATCATGCTTTATCGATTTAACAAGGGCGAGGTAGAATATCTCTTTCAAAAACGCTCAGCCAACGTTTGGAACGCGCTAAAATGGGATGTTTCAACCGGCGGTCACGTCAATTATGGCGAAAAATGCATCGAAACCGCCATCCGCGAAGCGCATGAAGAAATTGGTGTTAGTTTGAAACCGGAAAATATAGAATTTTATGCACGCTACTTGCGTGGTGAAAACATGATTAATCTATTTTTCTGCGACTACACAAACAAAGAAAGTGAGTTTAATTTCGACGATGAAGAAGTTGAAAGTGTTAAATGGGTAAAGTATAGCAACATCGAAGAATTTTGGCCAAACTTCAAAGAAACCCTTAAAAACGACGAGATTTTTAGGCTTTCACTCAAAGAATACAACGAAAAAATCCTCAAAAAATATGAATGAAAAACTTGTTGTTACTGATATAAAACTTGGCGTGAAAAACCAAAATCGTGCCAACGTGTTCTTAAATCATAAGTTTGCTTTTTCGCTCGATTTATCGCAGATAATTGACTTTAAAATTAAGCTCGGTTCCGAATTTGGAAAACATGATATTGAAAAATTTAAACATGCTTCAGATTTTGGTAAGCTTTATCAGCGAATGTTAGAGTGGACCTTTGTGCGTCCGCGCTCCGTGCGTGAGGCCAGCGATCACCTCAAAATAATCACCGCACGTTCAAAATCAGACTTTATGCGTACTAGTCAGGAACTAAAAACCGATGTAATGGAACGCCTCATTTCAAAAGGGTATTTGGACGATGAAAAGTTCGCCAAGTATTATGTAGAAAACCGCTTCACTAAAAAAGGCATTTCAAAAAAACGCCTCAAACTTGAGCTATTTAAAAAGGGCGTTGATAGATCTATTGTTGATGCAGTTCTTGGCGAAGGTATCCGCAACGACGAAGAGGAAATTAAAAAAATCATCACCAAGAAACGCGCGCGCTATGATGATGAAAAATTAATTAATTATCTTGTTCGTCAGGGCTTTGATTTTGAGCTGGCGCGTAATCTGGTTCAGGCTTCTTCCGAAACGGATTAACAAAGTTTGGTACAAAATCCTCATTCAGCGCCCTCTCGCGGATAGTCTTTTCATCGTCTTTTACGATTACTTTATAATCAGTGACTTCTACAATTTCTTTGCGTGGGATGGTGAGCTCTGGGTCAAGAAAACTTTTGATGGCTGGGCGCCTTACGACTAGTTGTTGCACCATAAAATCATTGTCGGTAACGGTGAAATCCTCAACTTTGCCCATTTTTGAACCTCTTTTCGATTCAACTTTGAGTCCTGGCAGGAAGAAATTAAGATCCATTACCTTAGAGATTTTTACTACATCGCCGCGCTCTACGAGCTCGTCGATTGAGTCGATCACAAAACCATATTGAGAATACTCGCGGACACTATTAACATCCAAGATATTGGCTGGAGCCTTATTTACGAGTGGACCAGTCGTTGTGAAGGCGATAATTTTAAGAGAATCCGGGTCTACCACAGGCTCGCCTACCCAAGCAATTGGGCCACCGGCCTGCAAACTAAGAACTGGTGTATTTGTGAAATTAGACCCGCGCACTAACATAACCTCATTATACCATATGATATAATAGGGGGCATGGAAAATGGCGAACAGATTATCCTGATCGATAAGCCAGCTGGAATGAGTTCGTTTGGTGTGGTGGCTAGAGTGCGCCGCAAATTGTCAACGGATCTTGGCCACAAAGTTAAGGTTGGCCACACTGGCACTTTGGACCCTTTTGCAACGGGCCTTCTAATTTTGCTGGCCGGCAAAGCCACCAAGCGTTCTAATGAATTTCTAAAACTGGATAAAGTCTACGAGGCTGAAATCTATCTTGGTGCCACCTCGACCACTGGTGATACAGAAGGAGAAATTACTAAAAACGAGGTAGAAGCCCCAACTAGGGAAGCAGTAGAAGCCGCCGTAAATAGTTTTATTGGTAAGATTTCTCAAAAAGTCCCGCAGTTTTCGGCGGTTAAAATCAATGGCGAGCGCGCCTACAAGTTGGCCAGAAAAGGGAAAGAATTCGAAACCCCAACCCGTGAAATCGAAATCTACGCCATCGAAATTCTAGATTATAGCTTCCCAACTCTTAAAATCCGCTGTCACGTTTCAAGCGGCACTTACGTCCGTACTCTTGGCGAAGATATTGGTACGAAACTTGGCACAGGTGCCTACCTCACCGCACTTCGCCGCACTAAAATTGGCGAGCACGACGTCGAAGACGCCAAAACTTTAGATGAATTTATGGCCTAAAGTGCGCTCTACCCCTGGACAAAAATTGATTTTTCCTGTATAATATACGCGTTTATGCAGCAAGAATCCACAAACGACTACATCAAAATCCGCGGTGCACGTCAAAATAATCTCAAAAATATTGACGTTGATATCCCGCGCGACAAACTTGTAATTATTACCGGTCTCTCTGGCTCGGGCAAATCGAGCCTGGCTTTTGATACGATTTATGCCGAAGGCCAGCGCCGTTATGTCGAATCGCTGAGTTCGTACGCTAGAATGTTCCTCGGCGTGATGGACAAGCCAGACGTCGATATGATTACTGGTCTTAGCCCAGCTATTTCGATTGATCAAAAATCGACTTCGCGTAACCCGCGCTCTACCGTAGCCACCGTTACCGAAGTCTATGATTATCTCCGTCTTTTGTTTGCTCGCGTCGGTGTGCCGCACTGTCCAGTTTGTGGCAAAGAGGTTTCACGCCGCTCCGTCGAAGACATTGTTAACGAAGTCATGAAGCTGCCACTCGGCTCCAAATTGATGTTGCTCGCCCCAATCGTGCAAGGCAAAAAAGGCGAGTTCATTCACATTTCCGAGCAATACAGCGCCAAAGGGTTCTCCCGCGTGCGTGTGGATGGCATTGTTTATGCACTCGACGAATTTCCAGAGCTTAATAAAAATGAACGCCACAATATCGAACTCGTAGTGGACCGCTTTATCTTGAGCCCAGACCTCTACTCTCGCATTTCCGGCTCTATCGAGCAAGCTCTCGACCTCGGCCAGGGCATTATCAAGCTACTCAAAATCAACGACACTTCAACTTCAATCGGCGAGAAAAATATCAGCGCCGACAACACCGAAACTCTCACCTATTCGCAACGCTACGCTTGTGAAGACCACCCAGACGAATTAATTCCAGAACTCGAGCCACGCCTCTTCTCGTTCAACGCTCCAGAAGGCGCCTGTCCTACTTGTACCGGCCTTGGTTGCCGCATGGAAATCGACCCGGCGCTTGTGTTCAACAACAATCTCACCATCGCCGAAGGTGGTATTCGCCCGTTCAACCGTATCAATCAAGATTCTTGGTGGCTCAAACGCTTAATGGGCGTTGGTTTGAAACATAATTTCTCGGTGCACGTGCCAATTGGTGAACTTAGCGATGAAGCTAAGCAAATCATTTTATATGGCACCGGCGACGAAAAATACAAGATGAAAATTAGCGGTTCTGGCCGTTTTGCCGATGGCACCATTTATGAAACCACCTACGAAGGCGTGATTCCAACTTTGGAGCGCCGTTACAATGATCCAAAAGTTTCTGATTTTACCAAGCACGACATCGAGCGTTTTATGCGCGTGCGCGAATGCCCAGATTGTCACGGCGCCAGACTCAAGCCATCCGTGCTTGCTGTTACCGTGCGCGGCCTCAACATTGTTGACGTCTGCAAACTCGACGTTGATTCTACGATTGAACTTCTAAACCAAGACCTTGGCTTTACCGAAGAAGAGGATATTATTGCAAAGCCTATTTTGAAGGAAATCAAAGAACGCGTTAAATTCATGCAAGACGTTGGCCTCGGTTATATCGAGCTTGGCCGCGCCGCAAATACGCTTTCTGGTGGTGAAGCCCAGCGCATTCGCTTGGCCACCCAAATTGGCTCCGGCCTCCAGGGAGTACTCTATGTTCTTGATGAACCATCAATTGGTCTTCACCAATGCGACAACGACAAGCTCATCGCTACGTTGAAACACCTACGCGATCTTAAAAATACTGTGATCGTGGTGGAGCACGATGAAGACACCATGCGCTCTGCCGACTACATTATCGACATCGGCCCAGGTGCTGGCGATAAAGGTGGTAAGTTGATTGCCGCAGGTACGCCAGAAGAAATCATGCAAAACGAAAACTCTTTAACTGGCCAATACTTAAGTGGTAAATTGCAGATTGAAGTACCAAAAAAGCGCCGCAAAGTAAAACAAGGCTACGAGCTCGTGGTGCGTGGTGCTCGCGAAAACAACCTCAAAAACATCGACGTGCATTTTCCGCTCGGCGTCTTTACGGTAGTTTCTGGTGTTTCCGGCTCAGGCAAATCTACTCTTGTAAATGACATTTTGGCTAACGAACTTCTAGCACGTTTGCACCGCGCCCAAACCGTGCCGGGTACGCACGATAAAATTGAAGGCATCGAAAACCTCAACAAAATCATCGTGATCGACCAATCACCAATTGGTCGCACACCACGTTCTAACGTCGCAACCTACACCGGCGTTTTCAACCAAATTCGCGAACTTTTTGCTTCGCAGCCAGAGGCCGAAGTGCGCGGCTACAAAGCTGGTCGCTTCTCGTTTAATGTTAAGGGCGGTCGCTGTGAAAACTGTCAGGGCGATGGTGTTAACAAGATCGAAATGCACTTCCTGCCAGATGTTTACGTTACTTGTCCGGCCTGTCACGGCAAACGCTACAATCACGAAGCCCTCGAAATTAAGTACAAAAACAAAGATATTTCCGAAGTACTTAATATGACCATCGACGAAGCCGTAGAATTCTTCAAAAATATACCAGCCATTGTTGGTAAACTCAAGACCATCCAGGAAGTCGGTCTTGGTTACATTCGTCTCGGCCAATCCGCCACTACTTTCTCGGGCGGGGAAGCACAACGCATTAAACTAGCTACCGAACTATCACGTCGTTCTACCGGCAAAACTCTCTACATTTTGGACGAGCCAACCACCGGCCTCCATACTGACGACGTCAAAAGACTACTTACAATTTTGAATCGCCTAGTGGATGGTGGCAATTCAATGATTGTGATCGAACATAATTTGCACGTCATAAAATCCGCCGACTGGGTGATCGATATGGGCCCAGAGGGTGGAGTTAAAGGTGGCCGGGTAGTCGCTGAAGGCACACCAGAACAACTAGCAAAGAATGGCGACACTCCAACCTGTAAATATCTTAAGAGTGTCTTGTAATTATTTAAGACTATCGAGTAATTCACTAGCCTTTTTGATCATGTAATTTGCCTCATTGGTGGCAATTACATAGATTGGTTTGGAGCCTTCGGCAGCGATGTTGGTATACCCGGCAGAGCGATCAATCTTGATATCACTATCAATCTTAAAACCCATAAATTCAAGTTTAGAAATCAAAGAACTGCGGATTGGAATAGAGCGTTCTCCTATAGTTGCGGTTAGAACAAGAGCATCAATGCCACCCATCTTTGCGGCAAACTCACCGATTTTACCAGCTACGCCATCTACGAACATATTGTAAGCTTCCACGGCTTCTGGCACACCTTCTTCAGCCCCGGCGATTATTTCGCGCATGTCATCAGAACCAGCAAGTGCTTTAAGGCCAGACTCCTTATTGAGAAGTTTGATAGCATCAGCTGCACCCATCTCGCTGCCAAGTAAAGCACCGATAGTAGGATCGATTGAACCAGTGCGCGTAGAAGACATCAAGCCTTCAAGGGGAGTTTCACCCATTGAAGTGTAGACAGGCTCACCATTTTCAAAAGCAGTTACCGAGCAGCCAGAACCAAGATGGCAGACTACCATCTTCGGCGCTTCAAGCCCCAGTTCTTTGATGCGGCCACGAATAAAGCCGTAGGAAGAACCATGAGCGCCCCAGCGGCCAAGGTCATATTTTTCGATGATGTCTTTTGGCAGAGCATAAGTAGCGTCCTTGCGAGTATCGCGGGTTAAAGCCTCAGAATCAGACATCGTGAGCACCGGAATACCAGGGAAAGCGGCCTGGGCATTTTTGATACCGTTAAGCACACCAGGCACATGTAGTGGGTAGATAACTTTAACTTTTTCAAGCTCCGCAAAAGTTTGCTCGTCTACAATGTTATGTTTTGAGAAATATTTACCAGCGGCTGGAGTACGGACTAAGATGCCATCAAGCGGATGAGCTTCATTTATATAACCTTCATTTTCAAAAATATTTTTTGCATCAATAAATGCAGTGCTAAGATCATCCCAGGTTTTGTCGAGCTTTTCTTCAGAACCATCAGCACGACTTAGTGTGCAAATGAAATATTTTTTGCCACCTTCTTCAATGCCCTCAAAGTAAAGGGAACAAACCTCGTCCTCGCCTTCATAAAGGGAAAACTTCTCGCTTGAAGAACCGGAGTTTAACACTAGAAAAATTTTTGTGATGTTATTCATATTTCTCCTTTCCCCGATTGTATCATAAAATCTCTATTGATTTTTTGGCGAATTTGTGCCATAATAATAAAAACAACAAGGAGAAGCGTTGAAACAAGTTGCAGATTCTGAAACTCGTGAAATTTTGCAGATTGCAGAAGCTTGTCTTTCCACCCCTGGAGATTTCATAGAGCTCGGCTGCTACGAAGGCGACACATCCCTACTTCTAGCCGAAATTCTGAAAGGTTCTGATAAAAAACTTTGGATTTATGATTCTTTTGAAGGACTTCCACCAAAAACCGAAGAAGATGAATCCGCTGCCGGTGTTAATTTCCAGGCCGGCGCTCTCTACGTTTCAAAGCGCGATGTAAAACTCCGCTTTCTTCGTGCTAACTTGCCAGTTCCGATTATTAAAAAAGCTTGGTTTGCTGATCTAAAACCCGAAGATTTACCTGAAAAAATTAGTTTCGCCTTTTTAGACGGCGACTTTTACCAGTCCATTAAAGATTCGTTTAAAGCCATTGAGGGCAAAGTGGAGAAGGGAGGAATTATTGTCGTGCACGACTATAATAATCCCGAACTCCCTGGTGTTACCAAGGCAGTAGACGAAGCCTTGGGCGGTCGCCAGCTCGTGCAAAAGGACACGTTAGCAATCATCAAAAACTAAAATGAAAAAGGATAGCCGCTACCAAAAGACCGAAACCGCTATCCTCACCACCCTCGCAAAAATTCTTGAAGAAAACCCACGGCTCATCAGCCTGAATCCTAGTGATCTCGCGCGCCGCGCCCGCATTTCGCTCTCCACTTTTTATCGTCATTACAACACTATTGAAGAAATGCTAATAGCCTATGAGAGTAAACTGGTCTTAAAGTTCGAATCGTCGTTACATTTTAGACGTGTTAAAACCCTAAAAAACACCATGCAATTTACGCTGGTCTTCATAATAAAATATAAGAGATTTTTTAAGATAGCTTTTTGCCGTGGCGACCAAAATCTGTTGCGCCGGATTTTTGAAGTTCTAAAACCTAAAATCATCACGTCGTGTCACTGGGCCAAAAACCAGGATCAGCTCTTTGATATTTGCTTTTATGAACTCTACGGTTTGCTCGAAGATTGGAGCGAAGGGGCCTTTAAAGAAAAAGAAATTTTCAGCATCACAAATAATATAATATATCTTTTGAAGTCGGCACCGGCCCGGCTGAAAGGGGTTATTTGGCACTCTTGACACGCGAGTGCCAAGGACCTATAATCAAGTAAAAGGAGATAATATGGCATTAAAACCTCTTAAAGATCGCGTCGTTGCGAAAATAGAAAAACCAATTGAAAAGACCAAATCCGGAATTCTGCTCGGCGAAGCCAAAGAAAAACCAGCCTATGCCGTAGTTGAATCCGTTGGCCCAGAAGTCAAAACCGTCAAAAAGGGCGACAAAATCGTTTATAAAGAATTCTCTACCACCGAAATCAAACTCGATGGCGAAGATTATATTATTTTAAAAGAGGAGGATGTCCTCGCGACATTATAATATATGGCAAAAAAGATTTATTACGAAGCAGATGCTAGAGCCAAAGTTTTGGCCGGTGCCAAACAACTTTATGACGCAGTCAAAGTAACCTTCGGGCCAAAAGGACAAAACGTCATTATTGAAAAAGAATATGGCGCACCAGTGATTACCCATGATGGCGTAACAGTGGCCGAAGCCGTAGAGCTCGAAAACACCGGCGACAAGCTCGGCGAGCAAATCGGCGCCAAGCTCATCAAAACCGCTGCCCAAAAACTCAACAAGGTCGCAGGCGATGGTACCACTACTGTTACTGTGCTCACTTACAACATTTTGAATGAAGCCAACAAACTCATTGCTGCTGGCGTTAACCCAATGGAACTACGAGGCGGCATCGAAAAAGCCGGTGCCGAAATCATCAAGGGTATTGAAAAATCTGCCGAAAAAATTGCTGGCGATAGCGAAAAAGTTGCGCATGTGGCCACCATTTCTGCTGGCGACGAAAAAATTGGCGCTTTGATTGCCGATGTCATTAACAAGATCGGCAAAGATGGTGTGGTCACTGTAGAAGCTGGCCAAGGTCTTGAAATGGAACAGGAAATTGTGGAAGGTTTTAGCTACGACAAGGGCTATTCATCACCATTCTTCGTTACCGACGTTAATCGCCAAGAAGCCGTATTTAATAAACCGGCCATTTTAATTACCGATAAAAAACTTTCAAGCAGCAACGATATTCTGCCAATTCTCGAAAAATGCGCTGCCGCTGGCCAAAAAGATTTGGTTATTATTGCTGAAGAAGTTGAAGGCGAAGCTTTGTCTTTGCTCGTGCTTAACAAACTCAAAGGCGTTTTTAATTCACTAGTTCTTAAAGCTCCATCCTTTGGCGATCGCCGCAAAGAAATCATGGAAGATATCGCCATCCTCACCGGCGCTACCGTAGTGACTGCCGACAAAGGTCTCAAACTCGAAGAAGTTGGCCTTGAAGTACTTGGCTCTGCCGCTAAGATCATCGCCACCAAAGACGAAAGCACCATTATTAAAGGTGCAGGCAGCAGTAAAGCCGTGGCTGCTCGTATTGAGCTCATCCACTCACAAGCCGAACTCGCAAAGACCGATTACGAACGTGGCGAATTTGAAAAACGCGCTGCCGCGCTTTCTGGCAAAGTAGCTGTGATTAAAGTTGGTGGTGCTACCGAAACCGAAATCGACGAAAAGAAATATCGTGTGGATGATGCTGTAGCTGCCACCAAAGCTGCGCTAGCCGAAGGCATCGTGGCTGGCGGCGGCGTCACACTTGTGAACCTAGCAAACACTTTGAAAGGGAATGACGACGGTACCCGCATCGTTAAAAACGCTCTCAAAGCTCCATTTACCCACATTGTCGAGAACGCTGGCCTTAACGCCCCAGCACTTCTTGCCCAAGTTGAAAAAGCCGACAAAGGCTTTGGCATTAACGTCATGGCGCCGGATCAAGGTCTAATCGATCTCAAGAAATCTGGCATTATCGACCCAGCCAAGGTCACTAAGGAAGCTGTAAAAAATGCCATTTCAATTGCCGCAACAGCCATCACGATGGGCGCCCTTGTGGTCAACATTCCGGAAGAAAAATCCGATAATCAATCTGTAGACGGTATTTATTAAACCAAAAAAGCCCCGCTTGAAGCGGGACTTTTTTTGTGGGACCAATTTTTTATCTTGCTTTAACGACGTAGAGCAATGCTTGTCCGCGAGAGTTCTCGTCGGCAATTTCTTTTGCAGCTTTAAAGGCCTGCTCTAACATGGCTGGATCATGGAAATCTTCAAAAGCCATTTTGCAGAGATCGAATTTTTCCTCGGCGGTGATGTTGTCCATCTTATCGAGCAATGGAATCAATTCGCGCAAAGCTTCGCCGCGGATGTCGGTATCGCCGTGGGATTCGGCAGCTACTGGATCAGCCGGAGTGTAACTTGGCATTGGCGTCATTGCATCGTTATCGGCTGGCATTGGTGGAATACCAAGTTCTGGAACTTCGTCGAGTGAAGCACCCGCAGTGTCAATCGGAGTCTCTTCGAAAGGCCCTACCGAAGCCGCCACGCTATTATTATCTGGCACAGTTGATGGCGCCGCTACTGGGTCGTCAAAAACTGGTTCACTAGGTTCGTTGTTGTTTGTGATGTCGTCGATAGCTTTCTGCAAATCGCTATCAATATCTTGATTTTGGTCCATTTTGTCCCACCTTTTTACTTATGTTTATAATATCATATCTTATGAAATTCGCAAGAATTTTACCAACTTGTCGATAAAATCTAGTCGTACTTCTTCCATTGGCAACCTCGCGCCAAGAAAATCTACAATTGCCTCACCATTTACTTCGGGGAAATAAACTTTTACTTGGATGCTGAGTCTTTTGCGCGGAATGAGAATTGCGGAGTAATGATCACCCTCTTTGAGAATACCAAAAGCGCGAAAATCGCTGAAAAGATGACGTTGACCGCCTTCGGTAAGGCTGTCTTTATCAATCTTGTATTTTATGGTGCGTGGTGGCATCAAGGCGCGGACCAAAATTGCAGCCACGGCAAAAACGACCACGATGATAAAAGTCCACATTTGTAAGAAAATACCGAGCGCAATAAAACCGGCGGCAACTACGAAAAGACCAACAAACCACCAAGCGTTACGCTTTATGGCGACGTATTCTTCGGCTTCCCACTCAACGCTAGATCCTTTAACCATAAGTTGATTATAACACAAAAAATGTGGGAGATGAATAATCTCGCCACCCTCAGAGCATCTAGAGTAAAAGTGCAAGAAACTTCGTTTCTACGCATCCTTCATCCAACAAAAATATGAGAGCAAGCTCTCTATTTTTGTTGTCTTCAGTCTGCTCGAAAAGCTACGCTTTTCTTGCACTTTTATTCTGGCGGAGGGTGGGAGATTCGAACTCCCGCTCCAGATCACTCCAGACTAACGATTTAGCAAACCGTCCCCTTCAGCCACTTGGGTAACCCTCCAATACTCTCTATTTTAACACACTTTTCATTTTTTGAGGAATGTGATATAATTAAACTATGAAAAGAGCAATGAAATTATTAATCCCAATCGTAATCGCTTTTTGTTGCGGTTTGGTTGGTTTCTCAAATGTTAACGCTGCAGAAAACCCAATTGAAGAGGGAATGGAATCCGTCAGATGCGCCGGCTGCCCACGTGACCTCTTTGGTGATACTGGTATCTTCCGCCAAATTACCGATACTATCCTTTATATCGTCGGTATCATCGCTGTTATTATGTTGATTTGGGGTGGTATTCGTTATGTTGTTTCTGGTGGTGACGCCAAAAAAGTTACCGATGCCAAAAACACCATTCTCTACGCTATTATCGGCCTTATCATTTCATTCCTCGCTTACGCAATCGTTCGTTTCGTGGTAAATGCTCTTCCTTCTGATTCCAACAAAGCCACGACCGAAGAATCTAGCTTAGTGATCGAATCAACTCACTGCTAACACAGCTCCAGCCAATTTAAAAGCTCCAGCCCCCTGGAGCTTTTTTAGTGCTGCTTTCATACTAGCGCCAGTAGTCCAAACATCATCGATCAAAAGATAGGTTGTGTCCGGCTCTACTGCGCCGGTTACTATGTAAGCCTCGGCGGCCTGTAGTTTTCGTGTTTCCTTGTCGGCTCCTACTTGTATGAAGTTTTTATCTCGTGAAAGTAAGGGAACAACATTATAGCCGCGTAGTTTAGCCAGCTTTTTTGCAAGCAAAAGAATATGATCAAAACCTCTCTCGCGAATGTGTCGACGAATAGTTGGCAAGGGAACAATGGAAACCTCCCCGGCAAAGACCGGCAAGGTTTGATTTAGAATTTCTGCTAGCGGCATAGCCAAGGATCTCACCTGGTGGTACTTGTAATCATGAATCAACCGCCTAAGCAGCCCACCGCGCGGGCCAACTGCAAATAGCGGTGGCAAATAGCAATCGGCGCAAAAGCCATTTTGGGTTGGATGCTGACAATTCGGGCAAAAATCAAGATGTTTAAGAATTATGTTATTTTTACAACAATTACAAAGTGCGCTACCGATGGCTCCACAACCCCTACAAGAGTGAGGGCAAATCATGTCAAAGAGGCTGCAAATTGTTGTATTTTTTACAATAAAACTCATTATCCCCTTGATTTTAGCGCAGGAGTACTTTATAATAAAGCATAACAATATAAGTGGAGGAAATATGGCTAGTACAAACAGTGACGATTTATTATTGGATGAAGATCTCGCTGCTGCTTTCAACGGTCTAGACGACGAGGTTTCTGCCCCTGTCGCTGGTGGCGAAGAAGCTCCTCAAGTAGTTGACGAAGAGCCAGTCGATGGTGAGTGGGACGACGCTGGTGACGTTCCTGGTCAGCTCGCTGTGGATGTCTATGAAACTGCCGACAAACTAGTTGTCAAAGCTCGCACTGCTGGTATCTCAAAATCCGATCTCGACGTCAGCATTTCCGACAATATCCTAACGATCTCTGGAGTTCTTTCTGGTGGTGAAGACGAACAAACAACTCGTTGGCATATCCAGGAATGCTATTGGGGTGAGTTCTCCCGCAGCATCGCCCTTCCTGTTCAGGTCCGCCAAGACGAAAACAGCGTCAAGGCCGAGCTAAAAGACGGCGTACTTACGATCACCTTCGACAAAGAAAAAGTCGAAACCAAGACCGTAATCCCAGTACAATAAATCGATTTCGATTTAAGCAAAAAAATACTCCCGAAAGGGAGTATTTTTAAGCTTTTTGTTAATTAGCCTTTGTTGATGATGTTGGAGATTACGAAGTTGACGATAGCAAATGCAAGACCAACGATCACGAGACCGATAATACCATAAAGGATAGTGTCTTTACCTTTTTTAACTTTGGCAGCGTCACCAGCAGAAGTCATGTAAGAGATACCACCAAGGATAACCATCACGACGGCGATCAAGCCAACGACACCAAGAATAGCATTAATAATGCCAATGATCGTGCTATTGAGGCTAGCAGTATCTTTAATTTTGTCGCCAGAAACAGGATCAATCCTTTGTGTATCCGCGAGCAAGAGTAAATTCTTCATTTTTTTATCCTTATATTATTTTGTTAAAACGATTATATATTATTTTCCCTAAAAAATCAAGAGAGATTTGCTTAAACATTAATGAGGTTATTGATTACAAAGTTGACAATGGCAAATGCAAGACCAACGATTACGAGGCCGATCAAAGCATACATGAGGGTGTCTTTGCCTTTCTTAACCTTGGAGGCATCGCCGGCGGAGGTGAGGTAAAGGAAGCCACCATATATCACGAAGACGACAGCTACAATACCAATCACGGCAAGCACGGCATTGATAATACCAATTACGGTGTCAGAAAAGGTTTTGTTGGCAGCTTCTGCAGTTTGGCCACAGCCCATACTGTCCCATACTGGCGTGCCGCGTAGGCTTTCGTCGCAGAATGGATCGGCGGCGTAAGTGTTAGCAGCTAGTGGCAATGATAGCCCAGCTACTGCGAGAACCGCGATTAATAGTTTATTGATTTTTTTCATGCTTGCTCCTTTTTAATTGTGATTACTTGTGATGTGTTATTTCTAGCATTTTGAATTGCCTCATCTCTTGCATTGCGGATACCACTGGAAACGAGAGCGATACCAGCTTCGGCAATGCCTACTATAAAGAGACCAAGCACGGAGTAAATAATGGTTTTCTTGGCGGTTTCGATTTTTTGTGGTTCGCCACGGGAGCTCACATAAAGAGCACCGCCATATACTACAAAGATCAAAGCTACCAAACCGGCGATGCCGATAATCCAGCTGAGGGCACCCGTGAACACTAAGTTTGGCTGGGTGTTTGGAATGTTAACGGTCACGCCATTGCCGAAGTCAACTTGCTCGACTGAGCCGTTGTTTTGGAGCATAGCGAACTTGATGACGTTGAAGATCACATATGCCAGCATCGTGATGGCAAGGCCAATAAATGCAGTAATGATAGTTTTCTTACCATTCATAGCTTTCTCGGTGGAACCCTGTGCCAACAAATATTGGTAACCACCATAGATGGCAAAACCGATCGTGAGATAGGCAGCGATCACTGCAAGATCTTGCAAAACGTTGAAAGCGATTTGCCAAATCGTGCTAGAAAGGGTACTACAAGAGTTGTCGTTTTTGTCGCACTGTGGAATTACGACGGTTTTTTGGCTACTGTCGCTACAGAGCTGATCGTACCAAGGCACAAGACCGAGGAAGCTGCGATCACTTTTGACGCGATACGTACAGCCAGTGGCAACGGCGCCTTCAGTAGCATAGCTACTCCTATTGATACCACAAAATGGCAACACTGCGCTAATTAGCAACGCAAAGACAATGATTTTTTTGGATATTTTTCTCATTTTAAATTCAACTGTTTACTTATTTTTATATTAGCATAAAACTCTAAAAAGTCCATCCAAAAGAAAATAGCAAATAACGGGTAAATACTCTTGACAAAAGCGCTTATGCGTGCTATAATTAGTTAATGCCTTATTTGGGAGGCATTATTTATGAGTAAGAAAAAACTTTCAATCAAAAAATTGTTTATAGCTATCTTTGGTGGCTTTTTCTTGCTTTTAAATATTTTGGGTATTTTCTCGGCTCCAGCCGCCCTCGCAACAGGGGAAGATCAGGCTCAAACCCAGACTCAGACCCAAACCCAAACCCAGGAAACTAAAGAAAGTAAACCAAAAAACCTCTGTGAAGAGAAGCTTGGCGCTTTAAGCTGGCGTCTCTGTCCAGAAACCGACAAAGCCGGTAACGCTGCCGACTGGATGTATGAAAAAATCGAGGAAATCCTCGTAATTAACCCTGTTGCCGCCAAAGATGGCGAGCCAGTTTATGAAATTTGGAAGTATTGTCGCGATGTTGCGAACATCGTATTCGTGATTTTCTTGCTCGTGATCACATTTTCACAGATTACGGGCGTAGGTATCAATAATTATGGCATCAAAAAAGCCTTGCCAAAGCTAATTATTGCCGCTATTCTCGTAAACCTCAGCTTTGTGATCTGTTCACTTGCGGTGGACGTATCTAATATTATCGGTTTGAACCTCCGCAGTGTATTTAATGGTGTTGAAAGTTCACTCTCTGGTAGTGCCGGCGCCTCCGAGGCGGCGATCACCTATACTAAGTATTACGATGCCATTACCGCTGGCGGCATCCTTTCTGTTGCTGGCATTGCCGCACTTGCCATCGAAAGTAGCACCATCTGGATGTTGATTCCTACGGTGCTCGCCTCACTTATTTCTGTAATTATCGGTCTTATCACCGTTGCTATGCGTCAAGCCGTAGTGGTGCTCCTCGTGATGGTCGCCCCACTTGCTATCGTGGCTTACATCTTGCCAAATACCGAAGACCTCTTTAAGAGATGGAAGAAGCTCTTCATCAAGATGCTTGTCTTCTTCCCGATGATGAGCTTGCTCTTTGGCGCCGCCGACCTCGCCGGTTGGGCGATTATGCGTGGCGCCTCAAACGGTTTCATGGTCTTGCTTGGTAAAGCCGTACAATTCTTCCCACTCTTTATCTCCTTTAAACTCATGAAGATGTCCGATACTGTGCTCGGCACAATCAGTGGCAAGCTTACCAACCTTACCAACCCACTTATTGCTTCGAACACTGCTTGGGCCAAATCTCACCGTGACCTCGGCAGAGCTAGAATGCTAGCCAACGAGCACCCATACACCCCATACAGTAAACTTTCACAGTTCCTCAGCAAACACAAAATCGCTCGTGAAGCTGATACCGCTGATGAGTTGACCAGGGTCAAGAACAAGGGCTTGGCATACAGAGCCAGCAGAAACTACGATAAAAATGGTAATCTCAGCCGTATTGGTAGGAGAAACTATGGCGACCAAGCTTACGATATGAAGCTTGCAAGAGAGATTTTGCGCGATAAGAACAACTTCGAAGAGGGCTTCTCTGATCGCTATGCTAAGGGCTCCGACGAATACAATAAGGTTATTGATCTTGATGGCGCAAACGTTGACGCTGCTGATGATCTCTTTGATGAGAATGTCCGTACTGCCTTGATTGCACAGCGTAATGCTGAAGGCCGTCATAAGCGTTATAGCAAGGCTATTGATGCCCATATGGATGAAGTCCATCAATTTGATAGGTCTTACAGAATGCATGAGTTTACGGCCGAAGAACGCGCTGCCGCTCTTGAGCGTTACAATAAGATCCGCGCAACGTCTACCAATTATGATTTGAATATCAGGAAAGATGATGCTCAATATACTGCCGCTGAAGCTGCTGCTGCCTACAAGGCACAGGCTGATGTACGTCAGAATAAGTTTAATAAATACTTTGATATGACCGTACCAACTCAAGATGTGATTCATCGTCTCAGCGAGCTTACGACAGCACCAAACTCTAGTAACAACATGGATGCTATTATCGCCGGCCTTCGTGTATTGAATGCCCGTGGTGATACCAGCAAGGTTGAAGATGCTATTTATCAAATTTGTGATAAAGACAAACTCAAGCTTGGTACTTATGCCTCTCAGGCCCTAGCCAGCTTCTTGATGTTTGAAGTAAAAGGTAATAGCCCTGGCCTCCGTCGCTTCGGTAAGTTCATTAACCTTGAAACTGCCCGCACCTTCAATGATCTTGAACCAGGTGCTAGCGAAGTCGAATTTGACGAAAACGGCAACGTTAAGAAAGCGAACCGTCGCTTCAAACGCTCAGTTGATTTCAATGAGTATATTAATTCTGAGTACGACGAAGAATATACTGACCCAAGTGGCCAAGTCCACAGATTCAAGGGCCATCCAAAACGTGGTGCCGCAACGCTTCTCAATGGTACCGACTTCAAGACCGTAGAACGCGAAGCCTTCGATGATATCGATACCGCCATTAAGAGATCTTGTACCGACGCAAGCGGCAAAGTTGATATGGCCGAATATATTAAAAAGCAAAAGAGCATCTTTGACGCTATCTTGCCAAACCTTGTTGGCGACCAATTCTCATACCTGTCTGGTAGCGAACAGATCCTTGCTTTAGGCCAATTTGTGACTGGCAAAAGACCAAAAGAGGAAAATGGTGTCATCAAGAAAGTACATAAGAAGGACGAAAACGGTAATTATATGTACGATGAAGACGGCAACCCTATCATGAAAACCGAATACAGGGTTAAGAGACCGGACTTCTATAAGGATGCTACCGACGAAGAAAAGGCTATGTACGATAAGTTCATAGAGGATCGTATTGGTGCCTTCTGGGGCGCTCAAGTGCCAAACCAAGTCGCTCGCGCCAAATCCGATGTTCTTATGGCCACGCAAGAAGCCTATACTGATATTGTTGAAAATGAAAAGAAAGCAGGCTTGCATGAAGGCGAGTCTACGAAAGAAGTCGTCAGAGACAAATTCAGAAGCAACTTCAAACCAGAAACGCTCCGTGCTCTTGCTAGGTCTTATAACAAAGGTAACCAAGGTGATACCAAGGTTGGCCTCGTTGATATGCTTGGCTATAAAGACGAAGCCATTCTTAGAAACGACCTTGGCTATGCGCCAAATAACGTTGTTGATGGTTCTACTGGCAGCACCGGCAACAGTGACGAATCCGGCAGTGCTGGCCCCGTAGGAAATGCTGATGCAATTAACTATGTTGAGGGTATCTTCTCTAGATATCAAGATAACATCAACCAAAACGTGACTAGACAACGCATTTACGATGCCTACAACGAGGTTCTTGCTATGGTTGATGACCCAAGCTTTGGTCTAGATTCTGAACAGAAGCGAGCCCTTGCCGATCTCGGACTAAGTTTAGTTGCTTACACATCAACCGCAGAATTGCGTGAAGATGTCATGGCAATTATTGAAGATAGTGACTAATATCTATCCCGCATATGCTATAATATATAGTATATGGCGCAATATAAAGTCCCTCAAGACGTTGAGGCCGATGACAAGCTTATTGGACCATTTTCATTCCGGCAATTTGTCTATCTTTTGATCGTCGCCGGCTTGATTGCCCTCGCTGTACTATTGGCCCAGTTGTTCCCACTATTAGCGATTATTCCGGTCCCGCTAATCCTACTTTTTGGCGCCCTTGCTTTACCACTTCGCAAAGACCAACCAATGGAAACCTACCTTGCGGCTCTTATTTCGTACTATCTCAAACCGCGCAAACGCATTTGGACACCGGGCCAGCGCGAATCCACCATTTTGATCACTGCGCCAAAGGTCGTAGAAGAGAACCGTGCACGTGATATTTCTGGCGAGGAAGCCACCCACCGTCTTTCATTCTTGGCGGATATCGTGGATAGCCAGGGCCACTCCATCCAAGAAGGCGCCATGCGCGAAGACTTGATGGCTGAAGCTAACGCCACCGAAGACATGTTTGATAGTTATCGTTCATCTCGCCTTGGCGATGCTATCGAAAAAGATTCTCAGGCCCGCCACAACGAGCTCGTCAATGAAATGCGCCAGGCTTTTTCAAGCCAACAATCCACCTACCCGATCCCAGAACCTCAGCCGATTTCTCGTACTTATGCACCACAAGACACATCGGTCACGCCAATGACGCAAAATTACGCTTCAATGGCAGCGCCAGAAGTGCCAACCGCGGCACCAGTTAATACCACGATTTATAACTCTCCGAGCGTAGTCCAACCGGGCCTGCCACCAGAACCAGAACCTGAGCCGGAGCCGGAGCCAGAACCAGAACCAATCCCAGAAATGGAGCCGGAACCAGAAAAAAACACTAGCACTATTCCACCAGAACCAGGTATAATAGAAACAGCTAATTCTTCTGATTTGCCAGATTCGGCCGATATAAACCAAGCTAATACTACAAAAGGAAAGGATGACGGCGAAGTTTTCATCTCGCTGCACTAAAATATGAATCCACAACAACCACAACAATTCATGCCAGGTCAACCGATGCCAGCCCAGCCGATGGCACCGCAAATGGTTTTGCCGTCTCAGCCAATCCCACAACAAAATGCCAACTCTGCCGCCTTGGGCGCTGCTGCAATGTCTGCTAAAAAGGCTGCGCCAGTTTCACCAAACCAAGAGAGCCCATCTTCTACACAGTCTACGCTCCTAATTTCAGAAATCCGCGATAACATGGTTATTATGAAGGATGGTTCCTTCCGCGCCGTCGTGGCCTGTAAGTCTATCAACTTCGATCTTATGTCCGACGTCGAAAGGGAAGGTGTCGAATACTCTTACCAAAACTTCTTAAACTCCCTTAAATTTACCACGCAAATTCTAGTTCGTTCACAACGTGTTGATATTGGCCCATACATTGAGCGCCTCAGCGAGATTCGCCGCAACAACGACAATATGTTGCTCGGCGTTTTGATGGACGATTATATTGACTTCATCGATGTCCTCTCGCAAGAAGCCAACATTATGGATAAATCCTTCTTCATTATCATTCCATATTATTCTTCAGCCGATGCCGAGAAAGTCGTCCAGCAAACCAAGAACTTCTTCAAATCGTTTACTAAGGCCAAGAAATCCGACGTTACTACTATTGATCGCGCAACCTACGACAAAGCAATCACCGAGCTTAACAACCGCGTCGATAGCGTGATGGCCGGTCTCTTCCAAATTGGCATTCATTCTGCTCGTCTCAAAACCAAGGAACTCGGCGAGTTGTTCTACAACTTCAACAACCCAGACACTGCCGTACGTGAACCGCTAATCGACTTTACCAAACTTGCCACTATGTATGTGAGAAAAGGAGATCAACAAAATGGCTAGAAAACTTACCGAAGCCGAACTTGCCGCCCAAGCGCAAGCCGCCGAAAACGCCCGCATCCAACAAGCTTTTGAGCAGGGCACCAATACTCTCCGCGATCTCATCTCGCCTTCTTCTATCGAAATTCACGGCGACTATTTCCGCCTTGGCACCAAATATGGCCGCACACTATATATATATGGTTATCCACGTAGCCTCTACACCGGCTGGATTTCGCCAATTATCAATATCGACGAAGTTATCGATATTTCCATGTATATTTATCCAGTCGAATCTGCCGTGGTGATGAAAAACCTCAAAACCAAGGTCACCCAGCTCGAAGCCTCGATGAATTTGAACGCCGAAAAAGGCCGCGTCCGCGACCCAGAGCTCGAGGCTGCTATTAATGACGCCGAGGAACTTCGTGACCAACTCCAAGTTGGTGCCGAGCGTTTCTTCCGCTTTGGTCTTTATATTACCTTGTGGGCTGATTCTTTGGATGAGCTTAAATTTGTCCAACAAAAGATCGAAACCATTTTTGGTCAACAAATGATCTTTTCAAAAGTTGCTACTTCGCAACAAGAGCAGGGCATTAATTCCATCATGCCACAATGTACCGATCAGCTCCAAATTCGCCGCAACATGAACACTGGCGCCATTTCCACTAGCTTCCCATTCACTTCTGCCGATCTCACGCAGGATAAAGGTATTTTGTATGGTATCAACATGCACAACAACGGCCTCGTGATTTTCGATCGCTTCTCGCTTGAGAACGCCAACATGGTGGTCTTCGCTAAGTCTGGTGCAGGTAAATCTTTCACCGTGAAGCTCGAAGCACTCCGCTCTATGATGGTAGGTTCCGAAATTATCATTATCGACCCAGAAAACGAGTATCAAAAACTCTGCGACGCTGTGGGCGGTTCTTATATCCGCCTCAGCCTCAACTCCGATGTGCGTATTAACCCATTTGATCTTCCTAAAGTTGTCGACTCAGAAGACGCCAACGACGCGCTCCGCGCCAACTTGGTAACTTTGCACGGTCTCTTCCGCCTCATGCTTGGTGGCACGCAAATCAATGCCAGCGGCCAAGCTGTCCCAGCCTTGAATGCTAACGAAGAAGCCGATCTCGACCAAGCCTTGATCGATACCTACGCTCGCGCCGGCATCACTTCCGATCCTCTAACGCACCAATCTACTCCACCAACGATCGCAAATCTTTACGATACCTTGCTCCACATGGGCGGCACTGGTCCGCAACTCGCTCAACGTCTCCGCAAATATACCACCGGAACTTTTGCTGGTATCTTTAGCCAACAATCCAACGTTGATATCAACAACCAAATGGTAGTCTTTAATATTCGCGATCTCGAAGATGAACTTCGCCCAGTCGCTATGTATATCGTGCTTTCACACATTTGGAACATCGTCCGCGCCGAGCAAAAGAAGCGCCTGCTTATCGTTGATGAGGCCTGGCAGCTGATGAAATATGAAGATTCCGCCAACTTCCTCTTTAGCCTAGCCAAGCGCGCTCGTAAATATTATCTTGGTCTTACCACCATCACACAGGACGTGGAAGATTTCATGAGCAGCAAAATGGGTCGTGCCATTGTGGCCAACTCTTCTATGCAACTACTTTTGAAACAATCACCATCCGCTGTCGATATGCTTGCCGATGTCTTTAAACTCACCGAAGAAGAAAAACGCCGTCTCACCAACTTCCCGGTGGGCCAAGGTCTCTTCTTTGCTGGCCAAAACCACGTCCACATGCAAATCATTGCTTCGTCCACTGAAGAATCTCTAATTACAACCAATCCAAACAAAAAAGCCGCCGGCCAAAACTAGCACTCTTGAATTTTGAGTGCTAACGTACTATAATTTATATTATGGCAAAACGAGATTATTATGAAGTTTTAGGCGTTCCAAAAAACGCATCTGATGACGAGATTAAAAAAGCCTATCGCAAACTTGCGATTAAATATCATCCCGACAAAAATCCTGGCGACAAAGAAGCTGAAGAAAAGTTTAAGGAAATCAATGAAGCCCATGACGTTTTGAGCGATAAGCAAAAACGTGCCCGCTACGACCAATTCGGCCACGCCGGTGTGGGTGGCAACGGCGGCGGCAATCCGTTCGGCGGTGGCAACCCATTTGGTAACTTCAATGGCCAATCCTTTAACTTTGATTTTGGTGGCGCCGGCGGCCTCGAAGATATTATCAGCAACCTCTTCGGTTTTGGTGGCGGTGCCCGTCGCCCACGCCGTGGTGATGATTATCAAACCAACGTCACGCTGACTTTTGAAGAAGCTATTTTTGGCACCACAAAGGAGCTTGATATTAACGGCGAAAAGTTTAAAGTCAAAATCCCAGCCGGTATTGATGATGGTATGTCCATCCGCCTACGCGGCAAAGGTGGTCCAGCTCCAGAAGGCGGCAGCGAACCAGGCGATCTCTATGTTCGCATTCGCGTCAAGCCACACAAGCACCTAACCCGTGAAGGCAACATCATTTTGTCCGAAGAAAAAATCGACATGGTAGACGCTGCGCTTGGCTGCGAAATTAATGTCGAAACTGTTGATGGTAATGTTACTATGAAAGTTCCAGCCGGCACTCAGTCTGGCACTCCATTCAAACTTTCTGGTCATGGCGTGCAGTTCCGTGCCGACGGCGATCGCGGTCCACACATCGTTACCGTGATTGTTGAAACGCCAAAAAATCTCAGCAAAAAGCAAAAAGAATTGCTCGAAGAATTCAAAAACAACAAGAAACGTTCTTTCTGGGGATAATTTTTTACAATTTATCGCACTAACGCTTGCATTTTTATTATTTGCGGTCTACACTAAAAATGCATGGGTGTTTTAGAGGAAATGTTACTACGTAACGGACTTATTTATCGTAGTCCGGATGGTACAACTGCTCGCGTGGAGGGTAGCATTCTTTCTAATTCGCTAGTCGTGATCCAAGGTGGCATCGTTACTCACCGCGTGGAACGCGCTTCTAATGGCGTTGATCTAGTCGTCCGCAGCATGTCTACCGGCAGCGTCGTGATGCGTCTTTCTTCCGCCATTTTGTAATTCGTGGTATAATTTAAGTGGAAACTTATTAATTTATATTTATTTGTTAACCCGCTGGTATAGAGAAAAATACCAGCACAAAAACAATTAGAAAGGGAAATATGGAAATTTTAATTCCAATACTTACCGCTGTGGCCGGTTTGGCCGCTGGTGCCGGTGGTATTTTTGCCTACAACAAGAAAAAAGAGAACGGTGGCAAAAACAAGGCCGACGATTTGATTCGCAAAGCCAAAAACGAAGCATCAGAAATCGTTTTGAACGCCAAAAAAGAAGCCGCGGCTTTGACCGAAAAAAATCAAGCCGAAGAAAACGACCGCCGCAAAGAATGGAAGAAAACCGAGAATCGTCTCGCCGAGCGCGAAACCACTCTCGACAACAAACTCGACCAACTCGAGAAAAAATCCGAGAAGCTTTCAAAAGAAGAAAAAGAGCTCGAAGATCTCAAAAACGAAGTGCGCGATATTCGCACCAAGCAACATGAGAAACTCGAAAAAATTGCTGGTCTTTCAAAAGCTGATGCTCGCGAAAAACTCATGCAAATGACCGAAAACGACATTAAACAAGATCTCGTTTCCCTCATTAACAAAGAGCAAAAGGAAATCAAACACGACGTTGAAGAAACCGCACAAGCCATTCTTCTTACCGCCATGGAACGCATGTCTTCTGAAGTTACCGCGGACCGCACCATCACTGCCCTCAAACTTCCTGATGACGACATGAAGGGCCGCATCATTGGCAAGGAAGGCCGCAACATTCAAGCTTTGCAACGCGCCACTGGTGTCGATATTTTAGTCGACGATACTCCGGGCATGGTTGTGTTAAGCTCCTTTGATCCAATCCGCCGTCAAGTTGCTCGCTACGCTATGGAGCGCTTGATGAAAGACGGCCGCATTAACCCAGCTTCTATCGAAGAATCTGTGGCTAAAGCCGAAAAAGAAATCGAAAAAGAAGTTGTCCGCGCCGGCGAAGATGCTGCTCGCGAAGTTGGTGTCGTTGGTATCCCGCGCGAAATTTTGCACCTTCTTGGTGAACTTAAATTCCGTACTAGCTACGGCCAGAACGTGCTTTTGCACTCCATCGAAATGGCTCATATGGCTGGCATGATCGCCGAAGAAATTGGTGCTGATAAACGCATCGCCAAAACTGCAACCCTTCTTCATGATATCGGCAAAGCCGTTACTCACAAAATTGAAGGCAAGCACGCCGAGATTGGTGCTGAGCTCGCCAAGAAATATGGTATGCCAGACGAAGTAGTTCACGCCATCGCCGCTCACCACGATGATATCGAGCCAACCACTCCAGAAGCTATCATCGTAAAAATCATGGATGCTATTTCTGCTGCTCGCCCAGGTGCTCGCAACATTTCTGCTGAGAACTTTGCCGAACGTATGAAAGATCTCGAAAACATTGCCACCTCATTCCAAGGTATCGACAAGGCCTACGCCATTTCTGCAGGCCGCGAGATCCGCGTGATTGTAGAGCCAAAATCAATCGACGATCTTTCTGCATTGAAGCTTGCTCGTGATATTGCCGATAAAATCGAGGCAACCATGAGCTATCCTGGTGTGATCAAAGTCAACGTAATCCGCGAAACTCGCGCTGTTGAATACGCCAAATAATCATGCAAATCATTAAAAAGAACATCAAGCCGTCAACATGGGTAAAACTTATCCTCATCACGCTTGGTGTTCTTTTGCTATGCGGATACATCTTTTGGGACCTCGCCACGAGCGGCCCAATTTTTAGCCGCTTCGGCAACCGCGAATGGGTGACTGGCAAACTCGAAAACCTAGGCCCGGCGGCACCATTATTATTTATTTTGCTCACCATTGTTCAAACTGTGGTTGCGCCAATCCCAGGCCAGGTGGTCGGTGGCATCGGCGGTTTCATTTTTGGCTGGTGGGGAATCTTGTGGAGTTTAATTGGCGGTACCATTGGCTACATTATTGTGATTTGTCTTGCACGTAAATTCGGCCGTCCGCTTCTTGAAAAGATTTTCAAGAAAGAAGCGCTTGATAAATTTGATTTTGCACTCGGCGATCGCGCTGCAATTATTTTCTTCTTGATTTTCTTACTCCCAGGTTTTCCAGACGATATGATCGGCTACATGGCCGGCCTTACCGACATTCCGCTCAAAAAGCTCTTAGTGCTCGTTACACTTGGTCGTTTGCCGTCTGTTATTATTATGAACTACGTTGGTATGGGCATTAGCCAGGAAAACTTATTCCCAGTCGCTATCGTTACGGGAATTGCGGTATTTATTTTGGCAATTTTTGTTTGGAAACGCGAACAAATCATCAAAAAACTTAAAGGCAGCAAGGACAACCCCGAATCTCTTGACTAAAAAACAGGAGTGCGATATAATAATCACACGTCGCGGGGTAGAGCAGCCTGGTAGCTCGTTTGGCTCATAACCAAAAGGTCGTTCGTTCAAATCGAACCCCCGCAACCAAAATTAGCGCTAAAAACTATTCGCCCCCCCGAATACTTTAGCGCTAATTTTGGTTTTAGGACTATTTCTTTTTTCTAACTAACTGTTTTGCAGCAAGCTTAATCGCAATATTCGCACTTTCAATTGTGTGTGGCGCACTGGCAATTTCTAGAGCAGACAAGTGGTAACGCACAGCTAAAGTTAGTTCGCCAATCATCGCCTCGGCATTTGGCGCAACAATGGCAGCGCCGATGATCTTATCATTGTTATCAGCAATTAGTTTTACAAAACTATAATTATCGTCTTCCACTTTACCGGTAATCACGTCAGCAAGTTTTACTACGGCTTTGCGACATTTTTTGTCGCGCTTAACCATATCATCTTCCGTCATGCCAACAACGGCAACTTCTGGATAAGTTTTGGTGATGCGTGGGAAACCAGCATAGCTTGGCAAGTTCTTGTTACGGCCGATCAAATTGCTAGCTAGGAATAGACCTTGGTAATCGGCGCGTTCAGTTGAAGATTCGCCACCCAAAATATCGCCCACAGCAAAGATGTTTTTAGCAGAAGTCTGGAAGGCTTTGTTTACGAGAACGCCAGAGTTTTTGTACTTTACGCCGGCATTCTCGAGACCATAATCAAGAGCCGGTTTAGCGCCAGTAGCAAGTACGATTGTATCTACGCGCACCATGCGCTCGCGGCCATTGTTCATGAAGATCACGCGTTTGCTTAAATTATCTTGTTCAACAGCCACCACGCGGGAATCGGTAAGCACCATTATGCCGAGTTCGTTTTTGAAATATTCCGCCATCGTGTTCCCAACGTCTTGGTCTTCGTGTGGCAAAACGCGATCTGCCATTTCGAATAAAAGAACCTTGGTACCGAGTTCGCCAAAGTATTCAGCGATCTCGCAGCCACTCGCGCCACCGCCAACTACAGCCACGGCTTTTGGAAAACGACGAATTTTAAGAGCGGATTCCGGAGTTAGAATGGCCACGGTTTCGGTGCCAGAAATACCAGCGTCATCTACTTTTGAACCGGTGGCTAGCACGATGCGCGCTGCACGGTATTGTTTGTCGCCTACGGCAACAGTGGTATTATCGAGCAAATTTGCATAGCCATTGATGCAAGTAATACCGGCATCCTCGAATTCTTTTTTGCGGTCGCCACTTACACGAGCAACAACCTTTTCGCGCCATGAGCTAGTAGAAGGGAAATTAAAGTGTGATTCAAGATTGGTAAGGCCAAACTTGGCGCCATTTTGTGCGTTGTAATAAGTGCGAGAAAGATTGTGGCTCACGATGTATGGGACATTGCGAGAGTTGAGATTTGAGCCGCCGAATTCGCCAGCTTCAATCAAACCGACTTTTTTGTGGGCCTTTGCAAGCGTCAACGCCACTGCGCTACCTGCCGGACCACTGCCGATTACGATATATTCGAAATCAATTTTCTTTCCCATTTTATCTTTCCGCTAATCTTATATTATTTTATCACGTATTTTATAAACATAAGCTAAATCGGCGTTATAGACATTGAGCTCTTTTAGCACAGCGCGGTCTAGATCGCCCTTTGTGATAAGCTTCTTGTTTTTTAATGACTTGGTAACTTTTTTGGCTATCTGGTCAGCAAATGATTTAGCTGCGCCACTTGGAATACCCAAAGCCTTGGCACTAATTAGTAAATCTTTTTTGAGTGCACGTTCGTCTAATGTTTTCATAGTCCAATCCCAAAATTATATAATCCAGCGGCAAGTAGAATAAACAAGAAACAAAACATCATGCGATAAAAGGATTTGTTGCGCACGCGCATGCGTGCGATGTCGGCGAGATTTCCACCAGTGCGGAAAATAATGCCGATCACAATAAATGGTGTCAGCGCCAATACGACATCGAGCGCGATTAAGCCAGTCTGGATGATCCACGAATCAAACACCCTAACCTCAAGAACAACCATAATAGTAAGTGGTATGGTAAAAATGATTTCCGAAAAACCCGCCACAAGTCCGAGCAAAAAGGCGTCTACTGCGCTATTAGTGTTTCGCGCACCAAATGTAAGTGCGTTTGCTAATTTGCGCGGAGTGTAAAGCTCGGAACCATCGCCTTTGCGATAATAGAATACACCGCCAACTACAGCGAGGGCCACTAAAATCCCTGCCATTACGGCGCGTAAAATTTCAGAATCGGCGGTGAGTGAAGCCACGGCCAAAAATGTGAGGACATTAGTAATTAAAATTCCAAGCACGAAAAATGGTGCCAGGAGCCTTGCTTTTTTGAGTGAATTTTTGCCAATGGTGTAATGATAAAAAAGTGCAAAAACACCAGGTGCTAACTGCATAAGGTTTTGTAAAAGCACAACCATTAACAAGATTCCCAAAGAGGTGAAAATACTCATGCTTTGATTATACCATGGCGGGGGTTGTATTTCCAGGGTGGTTCTGTTAGTCTTTGGCTCATGAAAAAGCTGCTACTCATTCTCGGCCTTATATTAAGCTTAAATGCTATGGCGAAAAATAGTCTAGCTTCAGAGTCTACTACTCCACCAATTTTTATTAAAGCCATCAACCCGGGGTATACCGTGGATGGCGAACAAAACGTCGGTGAATTTATCGAACTTGGTAAGTCGCCCGACGTTGTCACTCCTTTCTCGCTCGCTGGACTTGTCCTCAGCTACACTAACTCCAGTGGGAACTCGGTAATTTTGTATGAGTTTCCCACAGAGAGCTGGATGACCGGCGAGAGCATACTCCTTCGTTTGGCTAGCTCGTCCGGCAGCGAGCTAGCTGATCTAATATATTCAAAAACGCTAGCCTTCAAAGCGGGTCCCTTAATGATCACGCAGGGTGAAACAATCATCGATTCGGTTTGTTGGACCGGCAAGGAAGGTTGCTTAGACGAATTTAAGTCGGCCACGCCAACTACCTTAGTAAGAGACCTCGAAACAAATGAATTTTCTCACCTAGATTATTATGAACCGAGTTTTACCGTGGATTCTCCTGGATACCAAGTTGCAATGCCCGAGCCAGAACCAGAACCCGAGCCCGAACCGGTGCTTCCACACTGCCAGGATATTAGATTTTCCGAAATTTATTCTTACTATGATTCAGACCAGTCTGAACAGTTTATCGAGCTCAAAAATGTTGGGCAAAAAGAAACAATTCTGGATGGCTGCGAAATCAAATACAAAGGGCGGTTTTATCCACTTACTGGCACGGTCCTGCCCGGAGGGTTTTTCGTGCGGGAGCTTACGGATTTTGCGCTCACCAAAAATCCCATCCGCTCCAACCTCATTGAAATTATTGACGTAGATGGCTCAGTCGCAGACAGTTTAACTTACTATGCCGGCCAAAAGAAAGCCGCATCGCTGGCTAGTTTTCAAAACGAAGCCGGAGAAATCGAATTTCAATCCACCTACAACATCACACCTGGCGCAGAGAACATCTATCAAAAATTTCATAGCTGCGAGGAAGGGAAGGTAATTAATGAAACTACGGGAAACTGTGTTAAGCAAAAAACCACCACCACAAAAACTTGTGAGGAAGGATATTATTTGAACGAAGAAACTGGGCGCTGCAGAAAAATTACGCAAAACACAGGCGCTGACTATCCGCCAGACACTACAAACTTCGTTTTTAATGTGGAAGCAGAAAAGAAAGCTAGCCTCACGGCGATCTGCGCCATCATTGGCGTGGTTGCTCTGGGGCTAGGCTTTGTGATATTTGAGTTTAGATTCGAAATTAAAAAGTTTTGCGGTAAAGTTTTTCAACGAGTTCGGCAAATACGGCGTCGCGACTTTGATCACCGTTAACTTCCACGAGTAGGCCAAGATCCTTGTAGTGCTGCAAAACTGGCAAGGTTTTTTGGCGGAATTCAAGCAAACGTTTTTCAAAGATTTCTTCGTTGGCATCATCTTTGCGATTACCACGGTCATTCAAAATCTTAGCTTCGGCAAAACGATTAGCTACGTCGGCTTCGGAAATATTTAGGATAACTACAGCCTTGATGTCGTGGTCAGCCTCTGAAGCGGACGCCATAACTTGGTTTTCTTCGCCATACCAGCGGCCGATCGAAGAGAGAATCAAAGGATAGTCTTTAAGATCGGAACGAGAAAAGTATGGCAAAACCCATTCATAAAAAGTATCGGTAGGAATTAATTCACCGCCACCGGAAAGGTTTTTGCGGGTCTCGGCTTCCATGGCGCGGATGATTAAACCGGATGATAGAAATTTTGCGCCCAGTGCTTCGGCTAAACGTACGCCTTGCGTATCCTTGCCAGACATTGGTAAGCCAAAAATATTAATCGACCCAGTACCGAGCCATTCTTTAATTCTTGCGATTTTTTCTTCCATATTTACATTATAGCACGCCAGGCAACTAGGGAGTTAGCACTCTTGCCTTTTTACTGCTAATTTTATATAATATAAGCATGGAAATCACTCCTCGCCAACAAGAAATTCTTTGTTCAATTATTGAAGAGTACGCCGAAACCGCTTCGCCGGTTGGTAGCGTCACTCTGGCTAAACTTTTTAATGTTTCGTCCGCGACGATTCGCGCCGAAATGGCCAAGCTCGAAGCCCTAGGTTTTATCGCTCAGCCACACACTTCGGCCGGTCGTGTACCAACCGATGCGGGCTACCGTTTTTATGTCAATAATTTGGAGCACCGCGAGCAATCCTTAGAAGAAGAACCTTCCTTTAACCGCAGCGCTCACGTGCTTGAAGTTCGCGTAAATTCCCAATCCCGTGCCGATGCCGCCATTCGCGGCGCCGTGGACTCGCTCGCCGAGCTTACCGGAAACCTAGGCCTTGCTACCATTGGCGACCAACTTTATCTTTCTGGTATTTCGCGCCTCTTTACTCAACCAGAATTCTTAGACACTGCTCGCGTGCAGGCTGTAGCCAAACTTCTCGATAACCTCGAGCCATGGCTGCGTGAAGCTGCCCCGGGCGAGCCACTCAATATCTTTATTGGCCACGAAAACCCAATCGGTAAAAACTCCGAAGTTTCGCTCATCATTTCTAAATTCCGTTCACCATTCTCAGATAAAAGTTATATCGGCGTGCTGGGTCCAACCCGCCAAAACTATCTACGCGTGATGTCACTTGTGCGCCGAGCTGGTAATATGTTGGAGGAAACATTATGATCAAAAAAGACAAAACTGAGGCCGAAGCTAAAGTCGCCGAACTCATCAACGATTTGCAACGCACTCGCGCCGACTTCGAAAACTACCGCAAACAGGTAGAAGCCCAAAAGCAAGCCCTGGCCGATACTACAAAACTCGCCACCGTATACAAAGTATTACCTTTGCTCGATGACCTAGACCGCGCCATTGTCACTTATCCAGAACTAGCACCTTTGCAAAAATCTTTGCAAAAAACTCTAGACGAACTACATTTACAAAAAATCAATTCCGCCCCTGGCACCGAGTTTAATCCAAACCTGCATGATGCCATCACAGTAGAAGACGGCGAAGGGGAAAAAGAAGTGGTCGCCGAAACCTTACGCCCTGGCTATTATTACGAAAACGAGGTCCTGCGCCCAGCCATGGTCAAGGTACGACATTTACAATAATGGCAAAATAATGTATAATAATTAACAAATTTTAAGGAGTTACAGAATGTCTGAATATAAATTAGCGCTTGAAAAACGCGAACTCACCGGTAAAAAAGCTAAAACTTTGCGTGAAAAAGGTTTAATCCCATCTGTTATTTATGGCGGCAAAACCCCAATTCTCGCTAGCTCTGAATACGTAGCCACCGAAAAGGTGCTCGAAAAAGCTGGTTACCACTCACCAATCGATCTAACTATCGACGGTAAAAAACAACTTGCCATCGTAAAAGACGTTAATCTTGATGCCGTTTCTCGCCGCATCATCAACATCGAATTCCAAGCTATTTCCGCTAACGAAGTGGTTGAAGCGACCACCCCAATCGTTATCAAAGGCTTTGGCGAATCCGATGCTTCCAAACTTTATCACTTCATGTACAACAAAGCTATGGAAGAAATCGACATCAAAGCTAAACCATCCGATCTTCCATCCGAAATCGAACTCGATGCCTCTAAGCTCGTTTCTGCCGACGACAAACTTACCGTTGCCGACATCGTGCTTCCTGAAGGTGTAGAATTTGCCAACAAAGAGCTCGACAAAGAACAAGTTGTGATCTCTGTTTACGACCCAGCTGCCGAAGCTGCCGCTCGTGAAGCCGAAGAGGCCGCTGCCGCCGCTGAAGAAGCTGTGGACGCTGCTGATGTCCCATCAGACAACGGTCAAAAACCAGAAGAAGCTTCTGAAACTCCTGCTGAATAATAAAAACATTCAAAAAAAATACCGGCTTTAAGGCCGGTATTTTTTATAAGATAATCACAGACTCTGTATCGAAATGATTTTTTTGTAAGTTCTCGGTGATTTTATGCGTCATGGTGCGCGGCCAATCATTGAGGTCAATCACTGGCACAAGGTTAGTTGCAAAGCAGCACTTTACGAATTTTGTAGCCCCTTCAACTAAAGCATCCTCAGTTAATGAGCCGCCGGCGGCAGGGAAATCCCACTTCAGAAACCTCACGCCCATCAGATAGTATTGTTTAAACTTGGTGACAAAACGTTTACAATCAGGGCTTTTGTCCGTAATCGGCATATCCACCAAAATCCCAGGTACCACGCGCTGGTCGGTGAGATAATCCACGAAACTGCGGCCATCGTTGGTGAATTGTTCGAGCGATTCTTCCACCAAGGCCACGCCGTTAAATTGGTGGCGTAGATCAGTGCGATATAAGAGGTTGCTGTAATATTCTTGGCGCTCATCGTAGGTGCTTGGAGCCTCCTGCGCTGCCGCCGCAAGATCAAAGATAGTCTTGCTGCCAGAGGTTAAACTGCGAGCCACAAGTTTCAAAGAATCAACGCTGTCGTCGTTGTAATCTGCGGCCAAAGATTCCAGTTGCTTCAAATTAAGAGTTTTATCAAGCTGCGAGTTTTCGACATTAGCCTTAGCTAGATGCAAAGCCTCCTCCATTGGCTTGCCCAGAATGTAGGCGCCAAGAATTGTGGCAGCCGCAGTGGAATAAAGCGATAAATGTGTAGCAAGATCTGGGCGGTTCAGAACGATCGGTACCGTAATCCCTTGATACTTAAGGGACTTTTCACTAATTAAAACCAGTTTTTCTGGCGAAACAGAGTCGTTTTCGTCTTCCGAAAACACCAAATCGGCCATTTTTGTGAGCCGGCGTTCGTGGAACTGCTCAGATTTTTTGACATAAATCATCAGTTTGACAGTTGGAGTCTTAGCAAGATAATTCTCGATTTTTTGCGCAACTCTCTCTGTTAATTCAACGGAACGATCAATATAAATGTAGTCAATTGGCTCATTCGGCTCGACAAAATCCGTCATGCGGGATTCGCTCGGCGTAAGATATGCGACCTGCGTTTCGTCTGCTACCAAAATGTAGCGATAAATACTGGCCGCCTCGTTTGCCACCACGCCATCATGGCCAAAACTGATCTTTGAGCCCACAATCGTGGCATCAAACCCCATGTTTCTTAATACTTCAAGCGACACTACTGCGCCGCCAAAACTACTGTTACGCTTAAAAAAGTGATAATTACTAGTGTTAAAACCAAGATTCAGCCAGTTAATGCCGTTTGCGTCGGTCTCAAAATTTGCTGTGCGCGTATCAAGATTTAGATAGACATCCTTCAAAATATTGCCCACAACCAAGATTCTACTCATAGTTAAATTATAACATGGTAAAAGCTTATGCTATAATTAATGTATGGCAAAAACTTATATCGTGGGCAACTGGAAGTTAAATTTCACCGTTGGTGAATCTTCCATCTATCTTCATAAACTTTTAAAGGCGTTACCAATCTATCGTAACCTCGAGATTATCGTCGCGCCACCAACCTTGGCTTTACAGCCACTCTCTTTGCAGGTGGATCGCCACAAACTCAAACTTGCCGCTCAAAACGCCTTTTACCGTGATTTTGGTGCTTTCACAGGGGAAACTTCCTTTAATCAGCTCCGTGGTATTGCCGATTATTGTATTATTGGCCACGCTGAACGCCGCCACATTTTTGGCGAAACCGATAAGGATATCCAGAAAAAAGTCGCGGCTGCCATCCGCAACAAAATTACCCCGATTGTTTGCCTCGGTGAAACCGAATCCGAACGCTCATTCAACGAAACCGCCGATGTTTTGCGCGACCAAATGCTTGGCGCGCTCGCCGATGTTTCCGCCGAAGATGTGAGCAAGGTTATCTTTATTTACGACCCAGTTTGGGCAATTTCGAGCAACAGCGCCGCCCGCCTCGCCACCCCTGATGAAGTAGGCGAAGCCGTTAAACTGCTCCGCGCCACGCTCGAAGAAACCTACGGCAAGGAAACTGCCGCCGCTACCTCTATTCTATTTGGTGGCAGCATCAACCCATCCAATGCCGGTGCCTACCTTACAATTCCAGGGGTCAACGGCCTTCTGATGAGCGGCGCCAGCTTGATTCTGAACGAGTTTACTGATATAATCGAAGTAGCTAAAAGAGTAACTCAATGACCAAACGCTACATAGATTTTGCCCCCGTAAAAACCGACGCCAAAAAAGCGCCAGTTCGTCCTGCTACCCCAAAACCAGCGCCAGTCCAGCCAGTTGCTACTACCGTCGTGGTAAAACGTACCGTGGTAAGGGAATTAACCCCTGTGCCAGCGCCAAAACCAGTGGTAAAGCCAGTGGTAAAACCAGTAGAAAAAGAGGAAGTATTTGAGCCAACCGCGAAAACCTTCGCCGGTAGCAAAGACCCATTCTTTGGCATTATTGAAGATTATGAACCAGTTTTTGTTGGCACCAAAGTGGAAAAACGTCCACTTTCGCAACCTCGTGTAGAACCAGTAAAAAACGAAGAATTAATTGCCGCAAAATCCCAAAAAGTGCGCAGCCCAATCTTTGGCAGTAATTTCAAAAAACCGGCCGCAAAAGAGGCCCCAAAACAGCCAGAAGCTCCAAAAGCCCCAGAGATCGAGACTTTGAAGACTCCAACCACCCCATTTATCAAATCTGCCCAGGTCGAAAAGCGCCCACTCTCTAAAAATGTCTACAAAAAACCAGCCCCGGCCCCTGTAAACGAGCCAGACGGCCCAGTTGCCATTATTGATAAACCAGAGAAGGATACCCACATCGGCCCAATTATCGCAATTATTCTCACGATTATCCTTGGCGCCGCTGTTGGTACTGTAGCTTTTCTCTTGTTACCAAAAAAATAATATGAATACTCCACTTCTAAAATACGTTAACGACCCAGATAAAGATGAGGTTTTTCACACTTCTGCCTTTGCGCGGGCCCAAAACGGCGGCCACCTTGGCGCCGCCTCTAGTGAAACCTTCACGGCTCGCCGCAGCCTCGACCAAAATCGTCAATTCGTGAGGAATTACGGGGATTCCAAGCTTGCTACCGCCGGTAATCCAGGCCTACACGCCAAAGCCTACGATCCAACCGCCCAGCCACGTTTCGCCTCTGATGCAAGAGTTGCCGCAAACCAACGCTTTGCCGCCTCTAGGCCAGCTGCCCAGAGCCCAGCCTCCCAAATGTCACGCCCACCGCTGCCAAAAAATCCCGGTATTAGCCCTGGCATTCACCGCTAAATATGATATAATAGCGAAGGATGGCGGGAATAGCTCAGTTGGTTAGAGCGTCTGATTGTGGTCCAGAAGGTCGCAGGTTCGATTCCTGTTTCCCGCCCCACACGCGAGTGTAGTACAGCGGTTAGTATACAAGTTTTCCAAACTTGGGATGAGGGTTCGACCCCCTCCACTCGCACCAGAGAAAAAAGCAGGCCTTTAGGCCCTGTTTTTTTCTCTGGTATGGGGGTTGGCCTATAGGGTTCGCATCGAGCGAAGCGAGATTCTGGGTGCGAAGCACCCAGCCCCCCGAAGTGAGCGTCCTCCCTCCACTCTTTAACTAATAACCATAACCACAAAAATGTGTCATAACTATTGACAAATTAACGCATTTGTGCTAAAATGATGATGAGTTCGCGAGGTCGTGAGTGGCTTGCGGACGGTTCGTTAACGTTGAGGATCAATATGTCCTCTCGTTTTTATATATAGATCTGTAACTTTATTGTTTACACTAAACCAAAAAATATAGAAAGAAAGAGAGGACGATTATATGATCCCTACTAGAAAAGAAAGAGAAGCCGCTCAGAAGAGCGGAGTTCCGATGGAACATGACACCGTTATGAACGAATGTATTGAGTTTGCCAAGAAGGACAGCACTAAGCTGACCGATATTTTTGAAAAGCTCTATACTGCTCCGGCTGCATCGGTTCTCAACGCAGATGATAAGAGAACCGTATTGGAGAACAATGCGGATTATCACTCCCTCGTAGAGGCTCGCAAGACTGTCGAGACTCTTCAGGGAAGAATTCGCGATCTTGAAGGCAAGCAGCCGAAGGAAGCTATCAAGGTTACTGAGACCCCGGAATATAAGGGGCTTAAGACAAAGTATGATAACCTCAGAAAGGCAGACGTCAAGGATAGTGAGGAGTACAAAGCCTTAAAGGAGTTGTATGACGCACTCGTCGCCGAGGGAAAGGTTGAACCTACCGAGACTGCGGAGTATCTTGCCTTGAAGGCTAAGTACGATGCAATCAAGATGCTTGAACCTACCGAGACCGAGGAGTATCTTGCTTTGAAGAAAAAGTTCGACGCAATCAAGATGCTCGAACCTACCGAGACTGCGGAGTATCTTGCCTTGAAGGCTAAGTACGATGCACTTGTCGCAAAGGCACCGGCTGATCCGAAGGAATCTGAGGAATACAAAGCGCTGAAGGCAGAACGCGACGACCTCGTAGCCGAAAAGAAAGCAATGGCTGCAAGGGTTGAAGCGGACCGTCAGAAGCAGTTTGCTCCTCTGGTTAACGCAGACCAATCGCAGACCAACATGGTTGTTACGTACAACAAAAAACCTGCATCTCCGGATGAGGTTAAGGTCCTGCACAAGTTCCTCGGCTACGACATCAAGTTAGAAAGACTTCCGTATGCTTCTATCGGCGACGAGATTATCGTCATGGAAAGCCTTTCTAAAGAGGAGGCCGTCAAAGCTGTAAAAGGAGTCAGTTTTTTGTACTGACTAATGATAAACCACTCACAAAGGGTCGTGCATTCGTGCACGGCCCTTCTTCATGTCAAAAATACGCCAAAACGCGCCCAAAAAGGGCGCTTTTTTCGTGCCAAAATCAGGGAAAAACCAAATAATATAAAATAGTTTTTAACATAAGCAAAAAAGGTGTTAAAACCATTGACAAAAATGCAAAAGTGTGATAAAATGTATACAGTCGAGTTTAAGAGGTGGAAACTTAATCTAGACGGCCATTAACAACCGAATCATCCCAGATCTCAATGAGATCTGGACTGTTTGCGCAAGTAACTATTTGTACTCGTCCTTCGGATGGCATGGTTGCCTCCGTCGTATAAAAAAGAATTTATCACTTTGGAGGTGATTATATGTTAATTCGGATGATTATAATCATAGGTCTTGTACTCTGGTATTTTGGAGTCGAGACCGCTTTTGGGAAATCCCAGAAGTGGACGGTAAAAGAGTTGTTGTTTGATCGGGAGGACAGATTCCCGGAAAGAATTCTCTACCTCATCGGATGGCCGGTACTCTTGTACTTGGCTTATGAGGATCAGGTAGACAAACTGACGATAACGCCAGCTTGGAACATAGTGTTTGCGTTAATCGTGATGGCATGGCTCGTATGGGAAGCCTTCCGACGTGTAAGTACGATTGGGGAGACTCTCCCGCTGGGCGGCCTCGCAGTAATGGCGTATCTCGCTATCGCATATGCTGTCGATAACAACGAAGCCGTTAAGGCTGCAGTTGGGGTTTGCAACATGAACTATGCGGATATGACCGCAACAACGCCTATCCCGTCAAAGGGTACTATGTTGCTGATTGCCCTACCATTTTTGGCGCTTGCGATAACCTTGCTTTGTTTAATTGCGAACTTGATTAGAAGATCGAGCTGGAAATACGCAGAGAAAGCCTTTTGGTTGATCCTGCTTGCAGCTTTAGTGCTCGCGTTGGTAGTTATCTACTATCAGCTCAACGCTCGTGGCGTAATCAAGAATACGGTCGAGGAAAAGGTAAAAGCGCTGGAAGAAAAATCGGGTACGGACTTGGACCCAACGCTCTCGCCGACGTCTACACCTACTACGTCGGCAGATGAACAGAATAACAAAGACTCTCAACTTCCGGATCCTAAACTGGTTCACGATATCTTTTCTGATGAGGAATCGGTACGGGATCTGGCGGCCCTTTGGTTTGAAGCGTATTACTATGAAAGTAAAGATGGAACCGTGAAAGGTTACCTCGTCAACCAGAATAGTATGCCTATCCAAAAGGACAACCGTCTGATGGGAGACGCATTATCTACGCCGTTCACAGGCAAAGATCAGAAAAAATGGAAAGAGGAGCTTCTTTATGAGCATCTCAACATGTTTTTTCTGTATGTCCGTTGTAGTCGGTTGACGGAATATCCGGAGATCGACGCGGACTATCCTTTCCTTCGGGAGTATAAGGAAAAGTTCGAGAAGAACGGTGCAGAAAGTTTCTGTACTGGAGAATTGTTAACGGAAGATTACATGAAGTATGCGGTTGCGACTGCATATCTGATTGGATCTTCTCCAATTTCGTACAAAGAGGGGATCGAAACCCAGGTCGTTTGGCGTTTGGCCAATGACGGGTTAGACCCCAAGAAGCTGACTGTAGTTCGTGTGGATGGTTACAAAGAGACGAAGGAATGGGACGATGTTTTAGTCATAAGACACATCGAGACCAAGTCTGGTAAGGAATTCTTGGAGTACTTTGACTATTATGACAAAGCTCCATTGATTCCTAAGGAGAAGGAAAAGGAAAAGAAACCGGAGCCGACGGCTAAGCCGACGGATAAGCCGAAGCCTACGGACAAGCCTAAGCCGTCTCCGACGGATAAGCCTGATCCGAGTCCTAGTCCGTCACCGTCACCGACACCGGAACCGAGTCCGACTCCTACGGACGAGCCGAAGGATCCCACTCAAGGGACATCCTCGACTAATACAGAGGAGAATGACAATAAGGGAACGGGCGAGGATACCAATCCTACGCCGCCACCGGCGGCACAGCCTACGCCTCCTCAGGAGTCGACTGCTGAAAAGGACACTAATTCGACGAAAACTGAGTCTTTTGAAGACTACGAGAAGAAGGTGTCTCAAAACGAACCTGAGCCGACCACTAAGGTCGAGCCTCAGAAGTCGAATGTCCCGGATTGTGACAATCCGGGGGAGACTAAGGAGGCCGAAGGCCAGGTGTTTGGCGACGAGAAGGAGGCTGAAAAGCCTACCGAAGAGGAACCAAGAGTTAACGTTGGCGACGACGATAAGCCTGTTGTCAACGAAGAAAGCAATCCGGCAGGATCCTGGAGAGGAGGAGGCCGGAAATAAGCAAACAGTGTTGTACCTTGTGGTGTGGTGGCGCCTAGCGCCACCACTACCCCATGAATTGAGACTGAGATGATTCGGTTGATGGTTAAGACGAAAATTAACAATTCGGCGAACCAGAGACCAGGGCGAAGCCTGAGACTTTAAGTCAAAAGCCAAGCCCAACCGATAAATATAACCAATTTTCGGCGTCAGCCGGCCAAGGCGAAAGCCAAGGTCAGCCCGCCACACAAATAATTATCAATTTTTATCAGAAAGGAATTAATATGAGTAAACTCTCTATTTCTATTCTTGGTGTTGCTGCTTCTCTTACGATGATCAGCGGCGCCCTTGCTCCTACCACTGCTATGGCTTGGGGCGACAGCACCGAAAAAGGCCGTGCATCTTATACGATTGATCAAATCAACGATGGCGTCCTCGGTAATACTATTACTTTTAACTCTATCTCTAATGGTAAAATCGGCAACGAAAAGAACTTCGTTGGTGCCCGCCTTGCTGGTACTAGCGGTAAATGGAGTGCCGATTCTATCAACATTGAGAACGGTAAGACCTATACTATTCGTCTTTACGTTCACAACAACAGCCCTAAAGGCACCAACGCCGTGGCTGAAAATGTGAAAACCACTTTTTCACTTCCAACCACCGTTGCTAACTCTCAAACTATTATTGGTTATATTGATTCTTCAAACGCTACTCCAAACCGTTACTGGGATGAAGTAACTTTGAATGCTGACCAACCTTTCTACATTGAATATGTTAAAGGTTCTGCTAGGTACGAAAATGACAACATGGGTACTGTAAAGCTCTCTGATGATGTCATTATCTCTGGCGCTAAGATTGGTTATGACGCCCTCGATGGTAACATCCCTGGCTGTTATAAATATGATGGTGTAGTTTTAATCGACGTTGTCGCTCACTACTCTGTCACTACCAAGCTTAAACAAACTGTCCGCATCAAAGATGGTGAAGACAAAACTTGGCATGATACTATCACTGCCAAAGTTGGTCAAGAAGTTGAGTACAAGATTGAGTTTATCAACAACTCTGATGTTCAAGTTAATAACGTCATGATTCGTGACGTACTTCCAGAAAACATTGAGTATGTTCCTGGCTCTACCTATCTTTACAACTACTTCTACCAAGATGGTGTGAAAGTAAATGATGACACCCTTACTACTGACGGTATCAACATCGGTAGTTACAGTCCAAAAGGTAACGCCGAAGTTTACTTCTACGGTAAAGTTGTCGACAAAACTTTGAGCGATTGTGGCGCTGTTGACTCTCTCGTTAACTGGGCAAGTTCCACCGTTAACGGCGTTGTCCAAAAAGACAATACTGTGGTTAACGTCCAAAAAACTGTAGAGTGTCCAAAACCAGAACCAAAACCAGATGAACCTGAAAAGGTGATTCCTAACACTGGTGCTAGCGACATCGCCGTCGCTGCCCTCGGTGCTGGTGCTATGGTTACCGCCGCTGGCTACTTCATTGCTAGCCGCAAAAAATTAATGTAATCTAGACCGCTTCACGTCTTCTAGTCTAGTGGGTCTAGAGACACCAAAAACCCTCCAATTTCGGAGGGTTTTTTGGTGGAATTTGTAAAATTCTTATGCTATAATTTTTGTATATGGATTCGTCATACACAAATCCTTACGGCGCACAGCCGTCTATACCTAGTGGTGGGCAAGATCCGAACGCCTGGCCACCGGTTTCTGACCCTTCGGCTTCCCCAGCGCAGCCACAATATGCGGCTCCAGCTGAGCCAGTTGCTATTGAGCCTGCACAGCCGCAATACGGTGCTCCAGTTGAGCCTGCGCAGCCGCAATATACCGCTCCAGAACCATACCAGCCAGCCGCTTATCAACAGCCGCAATATTCCCAATTTGGTGATTCCTACGCTAACGAGCAAGGCGACATCGTGCTTAGCACCAGCGCTACCACCAAGAAACTCACTCCAAAACGCATCCTAATCCTCGCCGGCGTCGCGCTGGCTGTGGTACTGCTATTTGCGATTGTGATCCTGAGCATCGCGGGCAAAAACAAAGCCGCCTCCGAAGCGAAGGCTGCCGACCGCAACGAAAAACTAGCCGTTTTGGAGAATTTGTATAAAGATTACAATAGCTTCCTAAGCTATTATGGCAAGATTGGCTATAAACCAACCGAAACCATGGCAGATGAGATAAATGATTTTAGTAAACTTTTTATCATGAAGAGAGCAAACATTTCGATGCTTGAAGGGGCAAGCCTTAACCTCGAAGAAGATTTTGAGCAGGTGGCAAGCACCGATTTTAGCGCCCTTGGGAGCACTATCAACGAAGATGCCAACGCAATCATAGCCGAAATCAAACCAGATCTTGGAAATATGAAAATAAATATCAATACTTTAAGAGCATTCTACGATGCATTTATCCTACCTGTGCAAGACGATCTTGATGAAAGCACAGCTACGAGCTACTGTAGTTTTTCAGTTACGGATGTGCCTGGCCTAACCCTAGATGGGTTTGACGTTGAAAACGCCATCGCAAACTATAATCTTGCCTACTGTGCCGTCAACGACGCAATTTATTACGGTACCTTTAATGGGTATTTCGATTCCTCATATGTCAGCAATGCTAAAGAATCGTTGGTCAAAGCGCTACTTAATACCAGCGATCAGTCCGGTACGCTCGAAAAACTAAAAAACCTGCTTAACAACCTTGGTAGTGAAGCCGTTAAAGAAGAAACCGAAGATGGGAGCGAAGAATGAGGGAAATAATTAGAAAAATTCGTAATGTCGTGATTGTCATACTAATTTTGGTGGCTACCATAGCTGGGGCCGTGCTAAGCACGACGAACGTAAGGGCCGGTGGTACCAATACTGAAAACAGCGACGAACCGAGTCCGGTGGATGTTTGGAGGGCGAAATACTATATGCACCTCTTAGCAAACTGTCACAGCAGGGGGGTTTTCAATCCTAATGGGCCAGGAAGGTCATGGGACGACGATGCCTTGACGGTAAATAGCGCCATGAAAGGGTATTTTATGGGCGACGAAAAAGTTCTAGGCGAGGGGGCATTAAGCGTCGACCCGCTGCTGGGAAGCGGAAAACTGTCCTGCAATAGTTCTTTTGAGTCCGGGAAAGGCCTCATTGCTTCTACAGTAGACGCTATCGCCAAAACTCAAGTTGCCAAATCATATTATTCCCAGGGGAGCATGGTGACCACGAGGATCTTGAAAAACTGGAGCGACAGAACGGATGCGGAACGCGCAGAGCTTCTGTGCGCTATTGGCTACGAGCCATGGGACGAGAATGGTGGTTCGACCGGCAAACGATACGAGGCTAAAGGGGCAAGTGGGTGTGCTGAGTTGATGGTGGCCGCATATAATGAAAGCAACAGCAGTTCCTACAGTCAAGCGCATAAAGACGACCTGTTTATTTACCCAACGCAAGATGATGGCGAAGATGGTACGAATGGGGCAAAAGTGCTGGTAACAAAACTAGCTAAGTATTATGGGTGGAGTACATCAGATCCAAATTGGTATAATTTTACAGAAGAGGAAAAATACTATAACGAAAAATATAGCTACACAAAGCGCTGTAACAAAACAGATAATGAACAAACATATGAAACCAGGCCAGATGAAGAATCTGGTTGGAGAATATTGGCCTACCCTGAAATTTATGATGGGAGCGAACTTGGATCTGGAGATAATACTTTTGGGGCGGTAAAGACAAACTACGTTAGAAACTATACTAATGTCCCAGATAAGGATTTGGTTGAAAACTCATGGTATACGGATGGGCATACGTCCTGCCTCGAGGATGCAAATACTGGTGTTTGGGACCACGCATATGCCACAATAAAAAAACGGGTCACTGACGAAGATTTTTATGGCCAATGCGCCAAAAACTATAAAACATCATATCAAACGCTTTCACAGAGAGTAGAAGATAGAATTAATGAGTTATCAAACCAAAAAAACGCAGTTGTCAGTGGGTATAAACAGCAATCCGTTAAGCTCGATCTCAACGAGAGTCACCCGTCCAGCTACGATTATTGTGTCAGCGGAAGCTATGGGGGTGCGGGGAATGCCTATGACTGTACGAAAGAAACCCAGATTAATCAATACAAGCAAGAGAACGACTACGACGCTAAGTTAGCTCCAGCTGCCGCAAAGATTAATCCACAAAATAGGGACGAGAGTGAGGGATATGAACGTTGGTGCTACAGCTCCGCCAACACTAGTTACGAAAGATATCAATGTAATCTGAGTTACGCCAGGCAATATGGTAGCAACAATAATAATGATGACTATAAGACAATCTACGCTGCCATGGTAGAGTTCCAAAAAATCGATGAACCACTAGCTAAGCTTAATGAAATAAAGGCCGCCATCGAAAAAGCCGAGAACGAGTTTAACACTGCGAAGACAGAAATAACGAACACGTTTAACGGTTTTGTCGACCCGAGTTCAATCGAGAACGCGGCCAGCCAAATGAGGATAAACTCCTATGCCCAAAACCCATACTACAGTGACATGGCCACGATCCTTGGGGGGTTAAATGATCTAAATAACCCATCTGCGGGAAAAGAATTGATCATCAGCTGTGGTGAAGAGGATTATATCAACGAAAAAAGAGGGGAGCTAGAAACAGAGTACGGCATAACTACTTCGGACCTTGGCGGCGGGAGTCTTCCTACATTTGGTAATGATGATGAATATCAGCAAATCATATCCGGCGATGGCGGGTATCTTGGTAGTTCGGACACCTGTGAAGGTTCTGCTGGTCTTGGCTGGATTCTATGTCCGGTAACCAAGTTCGTTGTGCAAACGGCAGATAACCTATACGAAAAAGTTGCAAACAAATGGATTCAAGTTAGAACTGAATACACAAATAGTGATGGCGTGCGCAGCGCATGGAGCGCATTTGTTGGCTTTGCTAATATTATACTAGTTATTCTGTTCTTATTCATCATCTTCTCTCAACTTACAGGATTTGGCATTGATAACTACGGTATCAAGAGAGCGTTGCCAAAAATTATTGTAGTGGCCGTCCTCATCAACCTTTCGTATATTATTTGTCAATTAGCCGTGGACGTTACGAATATTCTTGGCTCCAATTTCGAAGGTCTCTTCGACGCTATCGAGATTCCAAAATCAACTGTGCCTGCGCGTGGCGACCCTCTACCAACAATTCTTGGCAACTTGCTTGCCATAGGTGGTCTTGCTGTTGCCGGCGTTACTGTCTTTATAGCAAAGAAAAATGGTGGCCTAGGGAAGTTTGTCGCTGGGCTTCTGATCCCACTGCTCGTAACCTTCCTCGTAGCGCTTATCGGTATCTTCTTCTTCTTTGTAATTATGGGTATTCGCCAAGCTGGTATCGTTACCCTGATTGCAATTTCGCCGGTAGCAATAGTCTGTTATGCTTTGCCGAATACAAAGAAATACTTTGATAAATGGTTCAACGGCTTCAAAGGCTTGATACTTGTTTACCCAATTTGTGGCTTAATGCTTGGCGCATCCAGAATGGTAGCCAGGTTGATTAGCTCAGTTGGCGAACAAGATCTTGCCACCAATATGGTTGCCTGTGCAGTCTTGGTCTTCCCATTCTTTGTAATACCAGAAGTAATCACCAGGGCCGTGAGCGCGGTCACACAGCTTGGCGAAAAGGTTGCCCAGCTCGGTAGGGGTATTCGCCAACGTGCCGACAAAGGCATCAGAAACAGCGAAGCCTACAAACATGCTGAAAACAACTGGAAACAAGCTGGCGAAGAACGCCGCCGCAGCGTTAGAAAAGCGCTAGATGAGAGAGAAAAAGGTAGATATACTAAGCGTCGTGACGCCTTTAGAAAGAGAATTGAAGAAATCAACAATGATAATAATATGTCGGAAGCTGATAAAGCAGCCGCGCTTGCAAAAGTCGAGAAGGATCAGGCAAAATTCGACAAAAAGTATGGAACGGCGGTTGCGCGAGCTCGCCTTAATCAGCTCAACAAGGACCTTACTGCTGCACGCATGCAAGACGCCGAGAATCTTAACCCGGCTGACGAAATCAGCTTCGGAATTGCTCAGCTCCGCGTTGCCGCTAAACGTGAAGGCGAAAAGTACCAAGGCTACAAAGACCAGCACAGCCAAGAGAACAAGGACACGCTCAAGAATAGAATCGACTACGTTGGAAACCATATAAAAGAAGGCCTGGGTGTGGCAGAGAATTCTGTCGATATTCGCGCAATGGCAGATACTATGGCGAAGAATGGCGATATCGAGGATTTGATGGACGGACTTTACAGTATTGCCGACTGGAAGGCACTTGCTAGCGACGGCAACGCCAGGGCAAATATCGTATCGGCGCTCGCGGGTTCTGGTAGCCAAATGGCTAAGGGTTATGCAAAATACCTTGAAAAAATGGGGCAAAATGGTAGAGGTGACCAGGTCGTCAGCTTTAAGGAATGGATCAAGAAAGGAGATTCCGCCAATGATGACATCCTGGCCGAAAGCGGTTTGAACGGATGGCAAGATTACAGCAATCTCAAGTTCGATGGCGACCCATATGCCAATATGCAAAAAGACGAGCTCAAGTTTATCAAGAATCACCAGGGTAAGGAAAAGGACATGCCTATTGGCCAAGGAGATTTGGCGGCTATTACTCAAGGCGCCCTCAACAAATCTGGTGAGGAACGTGTAATTATGAACCAAATGCTCGAACAAACGGTCGCTGGCTTAGCTGCAAAGCCGCTTGACGATAAAATCAAAGCGCTCAAATTGTCGCCAGATAGCCTTACGAAGATGGATATGGGCAACATGAATGCAATCTTTGACGGTCTCATAAGAGATAGTAGCGGCAACAAACTTGAAGGAACTGCTTATGAAGACATGAAGCAGCAAATTATCGCCGCGCTTCAGCCGTTAGCTCAAGCTGCTGCTGGCGATAAGAGGATCCGCAACAAGATGACCGACGATATGCGCGAGCTATTTAATATCAAGATCGAGCAAACAGGTAATCAAAATGGTGGCCCAACTATGGGCGACAGAAGCTCTAGCAGCTACGACGGCGACGAGTCCGGATACTAAAATAAAAAAAGTTCCGCTAACTACAAGCGGAACTTTTTTATGCGTTGATCACGTGTTCAAACAAGCAGCCCACGGTGAGCGGCCCAACGCCACCGATGCGAGGGGTGATGGCCGTGAGGTCTTGGCGTTCGCGCACGGCTTCGTCGAGGTCGCCCACGAGCACGCCGTCTTCGCTGGCTGTGCCGGCGTCTACTACTACAGCTCCGCCGCGCACAAATTCGTTTTTAATTAAATGTGGTACGCCAGTGGCGGTTACAATAATGTCGTAGTTGGAAAGCGTACTTAAATCGGCGCCCTTTTGAAAAACCGTTACGTCAAAACCAGAGTTGGTCCACATCCTTTCAAGTGGTGCGCCTACCAATTTGCCGTGGCCCACGAGCGCGATTTTCTTGCCGGCAAGGTCAATATTGTAGCCACCGAGCAACCAGTTGATGGCCGTAGCCGTGGCAGAATCAAAGTTGCCGTTTGCGGACAAGCCGTCTACATCTTTTTCTGGCGCGATTAAATTCGTGAGTTCGTCGGTAGCGTCGCGGTCTAAAATCGGGAGTTGCAAAATAATACCATTCACATTTGCGTCGGCATTAGCCTCGAGGATGGCGGCTTTGATACCGTCTTTGCCATGTGCCAACACATCGCGTACCTCTACACCGATGTCTTCGCCGTATTGTTGCTTGAGCTGAACATACTTCATAATCACCGGATTGTCGCTGTCGCGAATAATCGCGAGGCACGGTTTTTTGCTCATGCCGCGCACCACCTGAAACTGGCGCTCTTTAATAAACCCGGCAAGTTCGCTACCATTTAAAATCTTCATGCTGCGACAATCTCCACCGGCTCTTGCTCGAGCTTATAACCAAATTTTTCGTAAACTGCGTCGATAATCTCTTGACGCGCGGCCGCGAGGTCGGCATAACTTTTGGCGGAATCGTTAATCAGAACGAGCGCAGCTTTTTCGTTTACGCGCATGCCGTGCAGAGTCTTGCCAAGCAATCCGGCGTGCTCAATCAGCCAGCCCGAGTTGATTTTGTTGCCATCTTTGCCGTGATAAACCGGCAAACCCTTGGCCTCAGCCTCTTTGGCTTCGTCGTCATTTAGATAAACATTCTTGAAAAACGAACCAGCCGAAGCGTGCTCTTTTGGATCTGGCAACTTGTCGGCGCGAATCGCGGACACCATGCGGCGAATCGCTTTTGGCGAAAAATCAGTTTCATTGTTGGCCTCGATATAGCGCTCGAGGGAATTATAAAACGGACGCTCCATCTGACCCTCTTTGAGCTTCAAAGTGAGCGCCACCACAAAGTAGCGGCCGGCCTCTTCGGAATTTAGGATGCTTTTGCGATAAGAAAACTTTAAATCTTCGGCGGTTAGAGTTTTGAATTCATCAATTAGAGTATCATATACCTCGACACTCTCCAAAACTTGCGAAATATCCTGGCCATACGCCCCGATATTTTGCACCGGCGCCGCCCCGGCCGTGCCTGGGATTTTGCTCAGAGCTTCGATGCCGGTGAGGTTGGCCTCGCAGGCCTTTTCCACCACCTTGTCCCACTCTTCGCCGCCCATCGCGTTAACCTTGTCGCCGTCCACGCGCACGCCGTGCATCTTATTAATGATGACAACGCCAGGGAAGCCCTCATCGTGACCGAGCGTATTCGCTCCGCCGCCGAGGATAAAGAACGGCAGATTCTTGTCATGCACAAAATCAAACGCCTCGACGATGTCGTCTGGCTCTTCAATCTCAATTACAAACCGCGCCGGGCCCCCAAGCCGCATAGTTGTGAGCTCTTTTAGTGGTACATTTTCTCTGATTTTCATTCTATTATTATATCATATCTTGCGATTTTCCCCAGAGTGTGCTATAATCACCCCTATGATAACAAAAGAGAATAAAGACAAAGCTATTGCCAGTGTCGCTCGTAACAAGAACGACGTCGGTTCTCCTGAAGTTCAAGTTGCTATTCTCACTGCCCGCAT